>OCVV011161433.1_pt1 | contig 42023 bp, 40 predicted proteins | sample 1539721 | NCBI WGS metagenome assembly OCVV01 (sample SAMN02144230, study PRJEB22623) | gut metagenome | biome: sheep rumen | host: Ovis aries | place: New Zealand | reverse complement strand
GTTCTACATAGGGATATAAAGTACCGTGTGAGAGTCGAACTCACTGAATCAGGTTTTGCAGACCGGACGGCAACCGCTACCTACGGTACATATAGCAGCCGAAACAGGAATCGAACCTATATCTTCTGAGTCAGAGTCAAGTGCCATATCGCTTACGCGATATGCAAGACTTGCTGCGCAAGCCTTGATTCTGCTACGCAGAATGCATCCTCACTTCGTTCGGACCCTCGATTACTTCGTAATCGAGAGCAAAAGTGATACCTTTACACTATTCGGCTATACGCAGATGCTAATGGACTTGAACCACTTCTAATAGTTTTGGAGACTATCGTGCTACCAATTACACCAAGCATCCATACAAGGGCGACGGGGAATTGGCGTTTAACCGACAGTCCAGTGGACTGTTGGTAGCTAATTCAGGGAGAGCTATGCTCGCGCCTGACCGAAGCGAAGCGAGACCTTGAACCTGCGACATTCTGCTTGCAAAGCAGACGCTCTCCCAACTGAGCTAACGCCCCATAAAAGTATTAAAAAACCGCCTATATCTTGGAACATCCTAGATACAGACGGTTAATCAGCAATTTATCATAATAAGCCTACTTTCGCCTATATCTATACCTATTCCTATCCCAATCCTTATCATGCGCTTCTTTGCCAGTATTCGTTATGGCATTCTGAGGCTGATTAAAGCATGGGAAATCAAACCCACTTATGGCAGGTCGTGTAATGACTTGTATTCTATTCATCATCACTAAAGTTCTCATTTGCTTTTCCTTAACTCTTTCTTAGAATTGGTTGATGTAAAAAAATAATGCCTATTTCTCCATTTGACACAACAAACAGAGAGACAGGCACTTCTCTCATGAACTATGAGACTAAATCCCCTCGTAGATGTCAACAACTTTTTTTATTTTTCTATTTTCCTTTTTTTTATTTTTCTATTTTTCTTCAACTATAAGCATCCAAAATATCCTTTTCACGTAGTAAGATTAGTATCTCGCGCTGTTCAATAAGCCTACCAAGTTTAGTGTCTGAACGTTATTTATATTCTTTAACAGCCTCTTCAAAGGAAATCATTAATGTCGACAAATGAAAATCATTAATTTCATCTTCTGTCAGGTTCTTTTCTCCGAACGATTTTATCTTACACAGATAATAATTATTGATATTATGACGATGAATCAGATTATAATAATCGCTTACTACACCAATTTTGCATATAATATCAACCTCTGCGCCCAACTCTTCTTTCAGCTCTCTCCTAATGGCGGCTTCCAAATCTTCGCCATATTCTACACCGCCGCCAGATGTTTCTATTAATGTAACATTTCCAAAATCATCATTCCTATAAGCTCTAACAAAATAGAAGAATCCTTCATCGTCATAAACAATAGCACGAACTATATTGCGGTCATGATCAATATAGTCATACTTCCACTCTGTGTCTTCTGATTCTATTATCAGCTGCAACTCTTCCTGATTAAATGTACCTTGAGCCATTTTGTATCCACCTTTACAACATTTATACTATATTACTTCGACTCAGCCTCATAGCCTTCCAAAAACCAATCCTTTGTCTTTTCATCAGAAATAGAATTTACAAACAATCTATAAAATGAAATATATGGTTCTTCCTTTGGAAACTCGCCTTTGCCACGAATATGACGCATCGTCTTCTTGCCTCGTTCTTTATAATCAAGAGTCCAGGTACCATCATCACTGCCTATGATCCTATTACTTGGAACATAATCTGACGGAATTGTTTTAGGCCAACCGTAGATTTTCAAACTTTCCAATAATGAAGATATAAGTTTTACGGAATATCTTGGACAGCGATATAGATTTATATCAACATCGATATTATTTCTATCAATTATGTATATCCCATTTACACCGGACTGTAATTCCAGATAATACTCACCACTTCTTTCAAATAACTTAATATATTTGGAATCACCATCCGGCTTGCATAATTCAAAAGATATGTACTCAACCATAACTATTCCCCAATTACAATATTTTCCTTTTGTATAATGCTCTTATATCTTTCCTGATTTTTCGCAAAACTGTCCGTAGGATTAATCACATAATATTCCCTATATTCACAATCTTTCATAGTTCCTTACATAATAACCGACGATAAACTCATATTCCTGATCAATCTTGCTTACTTCAGATTGCTCTTTGTTGATATCAAATCAGTCAACAACATCAGGACTTAGCATGATACTATCATTATCTATAACCATTATATCTTTGCCCATGTTGAAAAAGTTTTTTAGCATTTTCCCTGAATTAGTATTTGCCCTTTTTTCAAGAACCTTAAAGAATTCCTCTGATATATTCATATCGACTATGCTTAAGCCCGAGGCATCTATCATAGGTCTAAGGCATATATTTGTATCAAAGATAAATTTACCATTAATGGATGACTTCCTTATATTTTCAACAGTCTCTTTTGCGAACATCAGTTTTCCTGTCACAGTATTCAAATATGCAACTATGGAATGGTAAATTCCAGTTACGTAATTAAAAGAATAAAAAAATCTGAAGCTTATCACTATGATGAAGAAACTGACAGATTCATTTCTAATAAGAAGAATAATGAAGACTCGAAGTTGTTTATGAACTTGGATGAGCTATGTGATACTAGGGGTCCAAAAACAATCCGGGCAGAAATAAATGTTGATAGTAAAAAGGATGCGATGGAATCATTGGTAAAAGAACTGATCAGCGACAGACTCCTTGAACTAAGTAGATATATAGTAATGGATACATCAAGCAGAATCATAATGATTGATGTAACGACTATGGAGGCTGACGGTTATCAGGTAGTAACTCATTAACAAGGTGGGGCAAAACACAATGTAAATATCAAGATTTACAAACAAAACTGACCCATCCCGAAAATGATTAGGGGTGGGGCAAGTTTAAACGTAAAAGTGGGTCAAAACTACTTGACAATCAACGCCGTTAGTCGTCGCTGTAAGATTAAGTGTTAATGGGGCTCCATCTTCGTCTTTACCATTCAGATAAAGCATTATATACTCATCATCAATAGGAGAAATCCCTTCATTTATTTTATTAAGCTTTTCGGGCACGATGTCAACGACGACAGTTTCATGATTTTGCGCAAGCAGAACAGCTTAAGATAGCCCTACGTACCCAGTCCCAACAACGCAGATTTTTTCAAACATTTTTTTCACTTTCATCATTCCTTATATTCAAATATCGAGCGATTTAAAGTAATCTATAGTCTTTATTAATCCTTCCTCGATTTCAATAGTGGGTTTCCAATTATCTAATTCTCTGCACGCCACAGAAATATCAGGACGGCGATTTGTCGGATCATCCGCTGGTAGTTTCTCATAAACAAGCTTGGAATTGGATTCTGTTAGCCTAATTATCAATTCCGCTAGTTCCTTAATTGAGTACTCATGAGGATTTCCGACATTAACAGGTCCTGTAAAGTCTCCTCTACTGTTCATTAGTCGAACCATCCCTTCGATTAAATCGTCAACGTAACAAAACGAGCGCGTTTGGCTTCCGTCCCCGTATATTGTTATATCTTGGTTGTTAAGTGCTTGAACAATAAAATTGGAAACAACTCTTCCATCATTAACATCCATTCGCGGGCCATAAGTATTAAAGATCCTCATAACTTTGATATCAACATTGTGCTGTCTGTGATAATCAAAAAACAATGTTTCCGCAGCACGTTTCCCTTCATCATAACAAGATCTGGGGCCAATCGTGTTTACATTCCCACGATAGCTTTCAGGTTGTGGAGTTACGCTAGGGTCTCCATATACTTCAGATGTGGAAGCCTGTAGTATGCGAGCTCCAGTTCGTTTTGCAAGTCCAAGAGCATTCATTGCTCCATAGAATGACGTTTTAATCGTATATATCGGATCACGCTGATACCATATGGGACTTGCCGGACACGCGAGGTTATATATCTGGTCACACTCAACATATAACGGCTGGGTTACATCATGACGAATGAACTCGAAATAAGGGTTTCCTATCAGATGTCGGATATTATCCTTCTTTCCCGTAAATAAATTATCAACACAGATAACGTCATTACCGTCTTTTATCAGTCTGTCGCACAAGTGCGATCCCAGGAATCCGGCTCCTCCTGTAACTAGAGTACGTGTTCTTTTCATTCTCTTTAATAGCTCCATTCATTTTATATTTTTGTAAGATATTTCTCGCGAGCAAGAATACCTTCTACTTTAGCCTTTTCATCTCTATCAGAAAAATAATAGTCCGCTAGTCATCTATTGCTTTTTTCACTTTCTCATCCATAAACTTCTCCACTCATTTTTCTTCCTAAAGAGTCTACATTGAATCATTAAGAGCCGAACGGGGATGGAATACCACATTGACCCTATATTTTTTTACGTTATCTTTCAATCCAGAACAATACCCTTCACTCCATTCATACTCAAAAGAACAATCTTCTTTATAGTAGATGTCGTCAATATAAATATCTAAGACCTCGTATTTATAACCCCAAAAGAGACGACCGCCTATTCTCGGATCACCTATTATGCTCCTGAAATTCTCTTTAGTAATGCAAAACTTATTGGGAAGTACTAGTTTAAACAAAGGGCAGCGGTTTAGTATCTCAACTCCAGTTTTCCTCACACTCGATGGCAGTTTAATCCCATGTAACTCTTCATTATAAGCAAAAGCATAATCTCCAATATATTCAATATCGCCATCAAAATGAATCTGTTTCATATTTCTTCCAGCAAATGCTTTCTTGTTTATGAAATGTACTTGCTCTGGAATTGTGTACTCTGCTTTCATTCCCCTATACACTACTAAGGTCTCACCAAATATTATAACTTTCTCCTTCTTTAAGCTTTCTATAAGCATTGGAGCTTTTTCCCACGCACTTGGTTCTATAACAAATCTTGCCTCATCATCAAAAACAAGTTCTTTCAACAATCCACAGCCATCAAAACAACTGTTTCCTATATACGAAATAGATTTGGGGAAATGTATTTCAGTAATGTAACAGCAATTCTCAAATGCTTTATCCGCAACATTATGAATTCCTTCCGGAACATTTATAATACCCCTTGCCGTTTCATTACAACTCACTAATGTGTCATCGCTAATGTCTAGAACTGATTCATCGGCAATAGACATAAGATTATCGTAATCGTTAATCAACTTTATATACGAAGTGTCCCATGACATCTTCTTATCAAACTCGGATAATAAATAGTTTTCAATAAACACCTCTCGAGCACATTCAAAATGATAATAAACCACTTTAAGGTGAAACAGAGGACTTAAGCATTCAGGTTCTAAGTCTCTTAGACTTTTGGGAAGATATAGGCATTCACACTCTCTGATATATGGTAGCAAAAAAAAATAATCATAATTGGAAATTCTGGTAAAAGCATTTGTTCTTATACCTATAATACCTTCCGGAAGTTTTATATATTTCGTACTTCCAATTATTGTTTTCGGAAGATAATCAATCAAATAACCATCTTCAATCTTCATTACAAAGGGATTATATCCATAAATACATTCACTACAATCATACAAAACTTTGACTGTATCTCTGAATCTATGCCTTATTATTTCCAAGTCATCTTCCCACAAGTAAACTGCATAAAATACATAAATGTTTTCAGCATCATCTTGGAGGCTCATTCCCAAGCATTTCACTTTTTCAACAATAAAATCCGGATTACTAATTCTATCAAATTGAAAAAAGCCATTATATGCCTCAACATCTTCACAAAATGAGTCTATTTCATCCTCATCTATTAAGTTATTCAGGCATTGTTGTTTAAAAATCCCTGAAATACGTATAGCATCCTCTGTGTTTAATACACCAACATCATGAAATGTTTTCAAGAAGCACATGCAATACGTATATCTTTCTTCTTCTGATGACGTACAAATAACTCCATTTGCGGTCAAGGCTTTAATAAAAGAATTAACCCCATCAATAATGGTGTTATCCGATTTCTGCACATCTCTAATCATCATTATCTACTCCAATAGTCATTACCATATAATAATTGATTGCATTATATATAAATCGTATAATCTACCATTTTCAACTGTCGACTTTTCAATATAACTTCTCTTTCTTTTTCTCCTATCTTGGATTTACAATAGTCACAGGGGCCTTTATCCCTATGTTAGTATTAATTCTCTCTTATTCAAATAATCTGCAATATCATGTGTAACATCTAATATGATTATTTTAATCATATCATTCTCTAAATCCAATTCAGTGTTAATAGAATTATAGAGGGTTGCAATAACACTATTTAAAAGTGCTGTAGAAGAATCGCTCGTATCTATGTTGTGATTTAAATGATTCCACATAGAATACGACATAGTTGCTGATTGAGAGTTACCTTTAAACCTGTCTCCGATTAAAGTTTTTACAAAATATTGTGAAAAGTAGCCTCTGTACAAATATTTTGAATAGTATTTTTTTAACCATTCAACTGGCATAGAATGTGAAATAAAATACTTACAACAAAACAATCCAAATCCAAACAGGGCCCCATCAGAGTCTATCAGACTGATTTCCTCTTCAGATTCCAGCTTGTTTCTAATCAATGACACGATATCATTAGAAACATCAAGTATTGTATCTTTTCTAAGCAATAGTTTTTCTTCAATTACTTCTCTGTATTCAGATTTCTGTTTAGCCAAAGATGCTATCTTTTCGCCACCCTCAATTGACGGTTTGAGTTGAAAAAGAAAATATGGCAACATTTCAAATGCTACAACGTATGACCCTCCCATTAGTTGCATCATTGAGTCATCAATCATTTTTTCACAATTAGTCCTAACCTGAGAAATAATGCCGTCAAATTCGTGATTGGTTGATTTCATTCTTGAAAGAATTCCTTCTAAGAATTGTTCATCATCACACGTCATCTTGCTCATATAATAATCACAAAGATCATCTATGTCTGTAACGTCATATTCGTTATAATAATGCCTTACATATTGTAAATACATCACATAAAAAGGTGGAGAAACTCTTGTATACCAAGATGCTTCATCCAGTTCTGATGCAAAAACACCCGCCTCATAAACACTATCAATAAAATCCATTGCTTCATTAAATAATGTCTCTTTATCTATTTGATTATTTGGATTTTTCATCTTCATCACCTCATATTCATTTTTGGGTGGCATTACCTATTATTGACTAATCAAGCATATCATCAATCATCATTGTAACTTCACCAGTACACAGATAACGTCATTACCGTCTTTTATCAGTCTGTCGCACAAGTGCGATCCCAGGAAGCCAGCTCCTCCTGTAACCAGAGTTCTTGTTCTTTTCATTTTCATACGACTCCATTCATCTTAATTATTTCTCAGGTATTTCTCTCGGGCAAGAATACCTTCTACTTTTGCCTTCTCGTCTCTTTCCGGGAAATAAAAGTCCGCCAGATAGTGGCCAAGCTTAGCAAGCCTGTAGCTTCCGTAGCACATAGGCCGTCCACCGACGATCTCAACGGCCATGCACATTCCTTGTTTCAATGCAGATATAACATCTTCAACCTCCGGCGATCTCGAGAATATAACCGTATAATGTTTTCCACAAATTAAGTCTGTAGAATAATTATGCGAATCCGTAATCCCGGTAAACGGTATGCCATCATAATTACGCAGAATCTCTTGTGCCAGCGACGCCTGCATATTTGCATTATCGCAATCATTTACTGGAGCCCCTGATACTATCTCCAAGCCCGTAAACTTCCTATGAGAAGCTAATTCCATAAAGAGCTTCTCCGGAGTATCCATCCTTGTACCATCGGGGTTTATAGGCTTCCAGAAGGGATGCGCCAGTATTGTTACGCCTCCCATTCTATTAACCTCATCAAGAAGCACCTGAGTACAGGCGTATGCCACCTTATCACAGCTTAATTCCGAAGCGTCATCTACAATTTCTTTAACACGTTCATCTTCTGTTAATTTGTGACTTATGTAATACCTATCAACAGGTTCATTAGTCCCTATACTTACGATATGCATAGGCGAATAAGCGAGCGAATACTCCTCTCCAAGCAGAACTGTAAGATTCAAGCCCATTTCAGACGCCTTTTTTCTCGCTTCGACTGAACCCTGAAAATTATTATGATCTGTCACAGCACATATATCCATCCCTCTCTCTCGAACAGAGGTCATTACAAGTTCTGGAGGTTCAACTCCGTCCGAAAAAGTAGTGTGCATATGTAAATCCGCCTTATATGGATGAAGCGAAAACAGATCGTCCTCAACGGCATAAAAACTATATGTCATAAATAGTGTTTCTTTATCTCCATCAACTTCATATAGCGTAAGTATGTACCGATCTTCAGTTGGAAATTGGAACGGAATTATTATCTCTTCCCCATTTCCAAACGCCGAGACCGTTTGAGGATGAAACTCTACCCCATAATTGAACGAATAATTATAATACGGTGATATAACTGCCTTAAATTGTCCTACCAACTTCTGATATGTATATCGACATCGTATAATAATCTCGCTCTTTTGCCCAACGGGGAATATTTTTTGAGGAAAAGAATAATATAGGGCCGCTTTGTCACTCATCCTCGATAATTGTTTAAACCAAATATCTTTCATTTGCGGTTCTATGGATTCAATCACGGAATAAAAATCCTCCCGTGACATTAAATCTATTTGCTGAGAATCACTTTTTGTTTCAGCAACCTCAAGAACGTGTTCATACTGAGCCTTATTCATCCACATAAAGCTGTTGTAATATTCATCAATTGCCTTTTTAATCTTTTCATTCATAGCAGACATCCTTCATATCTATCAAAAATAAATATTAATCACTATTTCTTGGATGCACATTAACATTAACTATATGTTTTTGGTGTCGAAGCCCCCAGTCGTATAAATTTGCTTCAGTCCAAATGTATTCAAACACATACTCGGTTTCACAATTGATGTCATCCACAAATACATCCACAAATTCTAGATGACCAATTTTTAGGTCTCCTATATTTGTTTTAAATTCTTCAGGATTAAACAAAAATCCTTTAGGATAATCTATTTTAAGTATTGGACACCAATTTAGAATACCGTATCCGATTTTTTTCAGCCCATTTGGTAACGATATTTCGCTCAATCCATAATTAAATGCAAATGCAAAATCACCCACATATTCAATTTCTCCGTCGAATGCTATTTCCCGCATTCTTCTTCCCGCAAAAGCATATTTATTTATAAAACGTATATTTCCCGGAACCGTATATTCTTTTTCAAGTACATCTCTGTCTCTATATACAACTAGAGTTTTTCCAAGCACCACTATCTTCTCATATTTATATTTATCAAAAAGCATTGGAGCCGTTTTCCATGCACTAGGTTCCATAATAAATCTAGCTTCCTCGTCAAAAACAAGTTCCTTTAGCAACAAACACTCAGCAAAGCATTCCTTTCCAATACGTGAAACAGATCTCGGAAAATGTATTTCTGTAATGTAATTACAATTTGCAAAGGCTCTGTCCCCTACTGCTTCTACTCCTTCAGGGATTACTACAATTCCTTTTGCATCACAATCACACTTCTCTAAAACTCGATTTTTTATACTTAAGCAGTCATCTGTAACTAAATTAGCGTAAATAGATGAGTCAATTCTTATTAATTTCACGCATGAACCGTACATAGAATTCGGACATTCTTTGTCATGTATGTATGTGTTGTAAAACTCATTTTTATCATATTCTTGATAGCATAACACTGTTCTAAGACTTCTAAGAGGTCTAAGACAATGCGGTTCAAGATACTCCAAGTTAGAAGGAAGATACAGATACTCACATTCACGAATACTCTCAACGTGGTCATAAAGATCATAGCTTGACAATCTTTCGAATGCTTTAGCCTTAATACCAGCAATACAATCTGGTATTTTTATATACATTGTATTTCCAATCAAGCCCTGGTTAATCACTGCTTTGGGAATATAGTCAACCAAAAGATCTCCTTCAACGTGAAAGATAAATGGATTGTATCCATAAAGGTCTTCGCTGCAATCATAAAATGTTTCTAAAACTTCCAAATATTTATAGCTTATAAGATCGATATTCTTTTCGTATTCCCAAAGACTAACGGCGTAAAATACATATACATTTTCTAAATCGATATATTGGGGTGACGTTGCGAGTCCTGGATAGCTAAATGATCTCATTCTATCCATTATAAAATCTGGTGTCTCCGTTCTATCCATCGCAAAGAATTCATTATAGATCCTTACATCCTCGTAAAAAGAATCCACTTTACTTCCATCAATAACGTCATCTATACATTGCTGTTTGAATAATTCTGAAATGCGCATAGCGTTATCAGTTGTTAATACTCCCACATCATGTAGTGTCTTAAGAAAACATATACAGTACGTATACCTTTCTGCCTCACAAGCCGTGCAAATGATTCCCTTTTCTATTAAGGTTGTTATTAAAGAATCAATTTCATTAAGAATTTTTTCGTCTTCAATTGTAATCATTTCCACCTCCTATTCGGACCTTAATAATATGTGGAATATTTCCCATATATTGATTAATCAAGCATGTTATCGAGCATCATAGTAACTTCACCGGTACACATATACCAACAGCCATTACACTGACATTTCAGCATGCGTCTTCTACAGTCCTGCATCTTTTCACTGTGCCAAATCTCATTCAAAGACTGCTCACCCAATCTTCCAACAACACCCATAGCATCATCCCAGCAAGGTCTAACATTCATTAACGCATCTACGAAAAGATTCGTATATCCAACTTTGCACTGATAATCATCCGGCATCAGCTTTCCTTCGCAAAAGAAGTCTACCAGATGTCTAATAAATCCGGATGCACTAGCTATCAAATAACCTTCGGATTTCATTTTAAGTAAGGTTTCAACTAACTCTTCGATTTTGCCGCGATCAATCTTGTTCAATTCACCGCCTATGTTCAAATAATCATGCAGTGGGCTAATATGAATTTTTATTCCTTTTTCACTCATGAATTTAACAAGATTGATAAAATCTTCATGGTTGTTTCTTGTTAGGACAGAAGATACATGCACCTCTGTATCTTTATATTTTTCCTTCAACTTTAAAGCAGCTTCAACCCCTGTCATCGCACGTTCAAAACTGCAGCCACGCTGATCTTCATATATTTCCTTAATAATGGAATCAAAAGAGATAATTACATACCTAAGGCCTAGATCCCCGATCTGCTCCCACATTTGTGGCAAGAGCAATCCATTTGTCATGAGAACTGGAACCATTCTGTTATCTACAATTTCAGTTATTATTTCTTGAACATCCCCTCTAACCAAAGGTTCACCGCCATTGATGGCAACAGCTGTTGCTCCAAGTTCCGCAGCTTCTCTAATAGTCTGTTTTACTAAAGGTAACGGAATATCAAATTTTTCAGAATCTTTCATTCTACTAATAGCTTGAGGACAATACTTACAATTCGAATTACATCTATTAGTCATCTTGAATAGTAAGTAGTGTAATTTTTCGGGCACAGAGTCTGTTTCTATATCACGATTTACTTGATTTCGCAACAAAAGAACCTCATCATCTGCTGACATGTCGTGATACATATTTTCTTTTACTTTATATAAATCAGTAAATAGATTCCCTGCCATGTTATTATCTCCTTATAATTATTCTTTGCTTCTGTGAGTTGTTGCATAGCATATTGTTTCAGTATAGTAATTTGACTGATGACGAATATATATATGGTACTCTGGACAGAACAACTTCAGTTTAAGCGGAATCGTCCATAAATCTTCGAGCTTATGGTAGATACTTATTGCCAAATCTGGTTTATACCTTGCTATAAACATATCAAGAGATTCTATAACATCTAATTCTGCCCCCTCAATATCAAGTTTTATAAAATCTGGCAGTTCATCTTTACCCAAACCCGATACAAACTCTCCGGCTGATAGAACATGTATCTCTTCACTACCTTCATCACTTATCCTGGATCCAGCATCATCATTCGTAAATCTAAACTCACCCTCTTGCTTTCCAAGCCCATTATTGAAAAACTTTACGCCTGTCCTTTTTATCCTCTTATTATCAATTAACCTCTTATACGTTTCTTTGTTTGGCTCAAAAGCATATATTAACCGTAAATTTGGAATAAACTTTTGAGCTATTTCTATAGTGTCACCAATATAAGCTCCTCCATCAAGAAACACTCCACATTTATTAAGATCGAATATTTCACTTAAAAAATATGGATTTTCTACGCCTTTCACTTCATACCCTCCTTCTGTCACAAAGTGATGTTCAGTGCAGGTTTCTGAAGCAGCCTTTCGATAGTAATACTCTGGAGAATGCCAGCATGTACAATAAGAGGATATAAGATTATTAAGCGTATCTACCGATTTTTTATCTTCTAAAATAGAGGATAGCCATGTTATATCCTCTTTATTGTCAAAAAAGATTTTCCTATAGTAATTTGCTCGCGTAATCCTCTTAATAATACTACTCATTTATTATCTCCTCTGTGGTTCAACCACGATAGTGAGTTTTCTGATAGCATAAAACAATTTTGACAGAATGATGGCATCATACCGGAGTAGAATTCGTCTCGAATCTTAATCATAGTTTCTGAATTCCAGAGAACTGTAAAATCTTCCGCAGATGATACATGCCCCACTACTTTCCTAGATGATGGACAGCAAACAGAAACATTGCCGTTCAAATCAATATATGATTTAGCAAATGGATATTCACAAATGCCATAATAATTATTCTTGCAACAAGCTAAATCATCACCGCTCATTTCATTTATTGCTATTACGTTTGTATACCAATCATATTTTTTATGTATTTCATCCGAGATTTGACAATCTGGAAATACGGAGTATAAGCAGGATTCATCAGACAACGAACCGTTTGTATCATATTCAAAGCAATCTACCGAAACACCTAATCTCGCTCCTTCTTCCCGTGCCAAAGATATATATTTATTTGCAATATCAGGACAACTGCGTAGACTATACTTTTCATTTCCAATGATTTTGTTGATTCCTAGATCATGGAATTTGACTGTTTTGATGCCATAATAGGATGCAAATTTTATAAAATCTCTAGCTTTCCTTATATTCTGTTGCATCAAAACAACTTCTAAGCTAGTTTTTCTAATGCCCGATAAACCAGAAATACTCTCTAAGTTGCTACAAAAAACCTCAAATGAAAGTCCTTGCCGTATTCCTTCATATGTTTCCTTGTCGCATCCATCACATGAAATCTGAAGAGAATCACACATCTGATTTAACTCCGAACAAATATCACCATTAATGTGCGATAGATTTGTATTCGTAGTAATTCTTACGCCGTACTTTTTGTATAGTTCAAGTATTTCTAAAATGTCCGGATTAAGAAAAGGCTCACCATTTCCATGCATAACAATCAAACTAACATATGGCAGGATAGGCTTTAATCTAAGAGCTGTTGCTAATTTTAAGTGTTTCGCCTCTCTATTATGAGAAATATAGTGGTCACACATTATACATCTGGCATTACAATAAGTTGTATGCTCTAATTGAATATGCGCAGGAAATGATGATAAAAATAAATGCCTGCTGCTGACTTCAAGAAATATCTTCATTATATTTAGTTTCTTCAAGTCGGCATAATTATTCGCTTTTAACAAGCCTTCTTGCATCAATCCAATATATTCGATATCGTCCCTTGATAGAATCCTATCTCTATAAAAAAACTTTATCACTATTCCTCGAACAAGGCAGAAACTCAATGCTTCAAAATAAATATCTGCAAACACTATTTCTGCAGCTGGATAACTCGCAACCTCATTTGGATTACAGAATAACGCTTCGGAACCCAATATAGAAACAATATTCAATCTCATTTCCTGAGATATATTTCTTTCTCCAACAACTACTATCATTTAAACCTCAATAAAAATCTGTCTAAATTCATGAAAATCAAAGTTAAGCAATTCATTCTCATGCCCCATTAGGTATGAGCAATTTATGCAGCAATCAGGTATCATTCCCGAGTTAAAAACTTCTCTCAACCGCAACGATTCACTGTTATTCATTAGGTTTACCAATTGCAAATCCCGATCATCATCAACGCTTTTCCCTCGTACGATTTCTCCACAAGGTCTTAGCTGAGAATCTGAATTGATGTTAATCCCATATGCAACCCAGTGGCAAATTCCATTACACTTAAAGCTGCCCTCCACAGAATAATTTAAAGGATCAAAGATTCCATTCTTATACAATTCCTTATATTTTAGATATAAGGAATCGTAATAATTTGAATCCCGGTACATTATTGAATTAGAGAGGCTTTCTTTCTCGCGCTCTGCATCTAATACTGAGTACTCTTCATCTTCATATATAACTGGAATGACTACCTTTATTCCAATTTCATTGCCCGTCTTCACAGCTTTATCCATAAGCATTGTCGAAAGGTTCGGGTAATTATTTATGCTATCACTTTCATTTCCGATAAATGAGTTAGTGCTTAGTCTTCCAAATCTCACTTCATCAAACCCAAGTTCCTTGGCAAGATGAACTATATCCACGGTTTCAAGCAAATTTTGCCTCATCGAAACAACCGACATTGTAAATACCGCGTCTTCTTTCAATGTCGCTCGTAGCACTCTGCAATTATCCTTAAACTTATCAAATGAGGATCCGCGCCTTATTTTTTCATAAGTATTCTTGTTTGCGCCATCGCACGATACGCATACCCTTCTGAATATATCCCCAATAATCGGTAACGCATCAGTTGGAATATACTGTGCGTTTGTTGTAATTGATAATTGAACCTGATACTCCTTCAGTTTTGATAGAATTTCCACTATTCCAGGATGAATAAATAATTCTCCAATACCATTAATCACCATTATCCTGCATGTAGGAAGGAATTTTTCAATTATGCTCAAATCTAAATATTTGGCTCGATCATTTTTTTCATAGCAATGAGTGCACATTATGCATTCACAATTACAAAAACTGGATATTTCAGCATGAATGATAACTGGTAGATGTTTATAAACTATCGCATTATTTTTCACCTCTATGTATGCCAAATACTGATTTAATGCCTTTGACAATTTATAGTCTTTTTTCTCTATCGCAGCATTCAACGCCTCAACAATAGCATCTTCATCCGAAAGAGAAACACTTTCTTTTTGTAGCCCAGTCAAAACCAGTTCTTTATCCGTATTGTCTTTTATAATTTGATCAATGTTACTGCAAAAATAATTAACATCTATGTTCATAATGCTTTCCAAACTCATATATTAAAAACTCTATACCGTATGCTTCCATAATACTTGCCATTTAGATGACTTACTAATTCTATAACATCAAGACCGGAGTCTTTCTTAAGAGTAAATACTCCAATAATGCTCCTGCCGAGCATCTTGTAAATATTAGGATCATAATTAAATCGGCTACCATATTTTTTTTGCAACTTACTACTTGAAACGCCATTTCTAAAGCTCTTTTTTATTACACCAGCAACGGTTGTGATATTATGAGAATATATTCGAGCTTCCGGGTTATATTTTAACTTTGCTCCATGCTCGATTGCTCTCCAACAGAGATCTACATCCTCTGCATTGTTCCCAAACCAATTACTGAATCCTTTAATTTGATGTAAGAATTTTTTGGTGTAAGCACAATTAGCAGTCACAAGGACAACTCTTATGTCTTTATCTCTTATATCAGCAATCTCATTTCCAAAATACATTAGCTTTTCCCAGGCCAATTCTCCCCAGTATTTATCAATTTTATTTCTTGGCGGAGCATTGCACACTTTACCTCGCATACCATCAATATCATACTTTTCAAAGAAAGCATTGATACTTTCAATCCAATTCTGATCTACTATGCAATCGCCGTCAGTAAACGCAATTATGTTTCCGGTTGCTTTTTTTATTCCGGCATTTCTGCCAGCTGCTGCTGTCTTTTTTTCGTTATTTATTAAAATAACATCATTAAACTCATTACGAATTATATTAACTGTATTGTCTGATGATCCTCCGTCCGCAACGATTATTTCAAAAGGCTTCATTGTATTTTTGTAAATTGAATTTAATGTGTCTCTTATGTTTTTTTCTTCATTAAATACAGGAATAACTACTGAGATTCTATTCATAAGTCACTATTATCTCCTTATAGTTGTTATATTTTTCTAATGCCTTTTCAAAGTTCTCGGCATGAATAATTACATTCTCGCAGGTGTCATAAACTGAATCCCAATAATCACGAGAATCATCATATTGATATGCCTTATCAAGAAAGAATCCGTCTACAGATATTTCTTTTTTATTTCTGGTTGTCATGTATTCGCAATGATTACAACATGCGATTCTACAAACGGCCTCATTGCTGAAATATTTATTGTAGCAATTTCTAGAAACACTCTTATATACGATGTTTCCGTATGATGCATATGCCTTCAGCCCGTGTTTTTTTAGGACACTTAACCTCGATTTAAAACCAACTTCCATTCCCGTTAGCCCATGTTCTTGCAAAAACAGAACAGAATTCATGTTAAAGATATTCCCTCTGTTTCGTCCCATTTGGCTCCATATCAGTTCTGCATCAGGTATTATTTCTGAAATCGCGGTCAATATACCTACATCTTGTACCAAGTACTTTTTCACGTGATACTCTGTAGCAAGAAAAACAATTCCAGCCATCATCTCATCAACATTTCTGCTTGTTGCATATATTGGAGTTTGTATTATTATTTCTTTGTTGATACAAGTATATTGACCCACGCTCTTTATCAGTTCCGCGTAACCACCAGAAAACATTCTTCTGTTACAAGTATAATCTCCTAACACAACGCCTTTTATATCTTCATGTTTTTCTATAAACTCCAACATGCTCGGAGAAACACAATCCGTTTGAATATAGCAATTCATAGCCGATCTCCCAAGTTAACTCTTTTAAAATAGTGTAAAGATGAAGTATCCTTTTCAACTTTCGTGTTTTTTAATGCTTCGCTTAGTTTCTTAGTGTGAGGTACAATATATTTGTATGGAACCGTTCTGCCCTCGATTTTATATGAGAATATCCCCAATTCGACAAAAATCTGTACTATTTCAGACAAGCTAATTGACTTAGACCCAATTGAAACAACATCATCATTCCGATAGTATTCATCTTTACAGCCAACACAATAATCATTATCTTTCAAATAATGAGGTAGTTCACAAATTCTATTATCATTAAAACAAATCCCCCCATCCGCTACTATTTCATATTCCATATCTGGTTCAGCACTCATTATTGCTACAATCTCGTCTATATAGAGGTTTGTTGATAAAACAACACGCTTTACGCCCATTTCTTTTAATAAGTTTACTGTTTTGGCATTATAAACTCCGAGCAAAGTACTTGCATGAACTTCTGTTTCAGTAAGCAATTGTGTGGATTTATAAAGCATCCCCCAGTCGGATAATATCACGGCATCAACACCATACTTTTCCAATGTAAGTAGATTGCTTTGAATAATGTCTATATCATCATTTTGTATTCCGGCATTTATGGCGACATGAAGTCTTGTGTTATTGTTGTGGCAAAGATCAACCGCAGTTTTAATCTCATCAAGAGATAGATCCGCATTGCTAGGCCTGGAGCTGAATCCATTCAAGCCCACGTATATTGCATCTGCCCCTGCCTCAATCAAAGGTAGTATCGCATCTATTTCTCCTGCAGGTGCTAGAACCTCATACTTCATAATCTATCTTCTCCTTAACTTTGACTCGATAAAGACCTTGACAAATGCTGTTTTCCCGATAAAACATCTGATGGTAAGCAAGACACCTAATGCTGTCAACGGCAAAAATCTTAAATCAACCGTATCCAAATAAAGCAATACTATCATCAGTAAGAATACGTTAAACAGGTCTTCAAGCGGAACGGCTAAAAAAGAACAGAACCATTCAACCTTCATATATCTAGTAACTACAATCGAAATAATCCTCTCATAAATAATATAAAATACTAAAAAAACTATCATGTAAGGATTAATCATAAAGAGCTTAAAAAAGATGAAAAGAAAAAACGCACTCTCTATGACAAACAAAGTGACTAAAAGTTTCTTTGCATCAATCTTATAATCCAAAACAAACGTTCTTATCCCTGCATTAAGATCATTTTCTTTGTCGATATATTGATGAATAACCAAATATCTTATGCCATCAATAAAAGAAATGACTATCCATAAGACAAAATAGATGTTGTAGGGATCTACTAAAAAAGGAATAACGAGCAACGGGATACATCTTTGAGCAACAGAGCATTCTAGCAAACCAATAAAACCACGCTCTTTAAATCGAAATAAGGGTATGGAATAAGCTGCCCCTAAAAAATAAACCGCAACCGTCAAGCCTATATAGAGCATGTTAAAGTCTAAGTATATCCAAAGCGGAACAACGCCAAATAATGGAAGTAATACTAAGACTATAGTTGTTAATCTCTTGTCAACATCAAATATTACTTTTTTCTTTCCGGCTTTTTTGTCGGCCTCCATATCCGAATAGTCATTAATTAAGTAACTGAAACTTAAGAAAGCCGCCAAATATATAAAATAAAGGATAAACTTTATAGAAATATCCCATACACTTTTATCACCCGAAAGAACGATGTTAAAAATATACCCACATAGCATAAATGGAATTTTTGAATCATACCATTCAATTACTCTAAAATAGTCAATTACCTTCTTCATCGCTCTCATATACCAATTCCAAAACTTTAGGCGCAGCAATTTGAAACCATGCTGTATACTTATCCGGATATTTTACCAAATCATCCGCCAATTCTTCTAAACCAACCCATTTGTACTCTTCTATCTCATCTTTATCAGGCATGATAGTCCCATCGTAATCCGATATAAATACATGGTCATATTCGTATTCAGTAATCCCGTTTTTGAAGGTACTCCTATAAACAAAGCTAAACGCTTTATCAAACTGTGTTGTTATACCAAGTTCTTCATTTATGCGTCTAATCACAGCTTCATCTAGCAACTCCCCATGTCTCGGATGTGAACAGCAAGCATTCGTCCATAATCCGCCAGAATGGTATTTGTTTCGGTTTCTTTTCTGAATCAGCATTCTACCATCATTAACTATAAATACTGAAAAAGCTCTGTGCAAAAGACCCTTTTCATGCACTTCTTTTTTGGTCGCCTTCCCAATTTCATTATCGAACAAATCCACCAAAACCAATGTATCATCCATTATATTCACCCTCCGTATAGTCTCTATAGAATTTACTAATGTGCCTTCTGTTCTTAAAGCCATCGTCTAATCCAGTATTATCGATGCGGCTAAGTGAACCATTCAAAACAAACTGACAATTGTCGCAAAATCCAGGAAACTTACCTTTATAAAACAATGACCTGATTTTCATATAAGTTTCATTATTCCAAATGTCCATAAAATCTTGCGTATCAAAAATATTGCCTATCCTATATGTAGCATTAATACAGCAAACATATACATTTCCTTTTAGATCCATAAACAACTTTTCAGTACACCATTCACATATGCCATTACAATCGTACAAATCCTCTTCCCAATAACAGTCTGCAAGGTCTTCAATAATTCTATATTCATCGCCAACTACAGATTCAGTAAAGCTTTTAATCCTATCTATTTCTTCCTCACCTTTAAAGAATGGTTCCTCATGGATTTTTCTCAGTTCTTCCTCTACAGTTTTCTCATCGTATATACTTAAATCATACGAATTGGGAATTGTGACCCTTATATCAATTTCGTCACCGATAGCTATAGCCTCTCTGAGTTTTTTTGATGCAAGTGCCGGATAATGGTACGAAGCGTCCATATCGTTGCCAACCAATAAGCTTGTACCAAGATTTGAAAATATAATTTCTCTGAATCCATATTTCTTCGCAAACCGCACCAAATCAGGTAGCTGTTCAAGATTTTGACGCATCATAACACAAGCCATTGTCTTAGAAACACCTGGGCACTCGTCTCTTAATTTCTCCAAATTTCTAAGCAGACGTTCGAATGATAGCCCTCTTCTAATGCCTTCATAAATATCCTTTGAGCAACCATCGCATGAAACGCGAACATCTACAAAAGAATCATTTATCATCTTAACTATTTTGTCATTAAAAACAGATAGATTTGTATTGGTTGTAAGTTTGACATTATATTTTTTATATAGCTTCACACTTTCTTCTAGTTTTTTGCTGAGGAATGGTTCGCCATTTCCATGTAAAATAGCTATCTCTATATATGGCAGAATGTGCTCGAGTCTCTCAAGCATTTCATCAGTCATATCTAGTGCTCCTGCATTATCTGCGTAATAATGGCTACACATTATGCATCTCGCATTACAAAAACTAGTGCTTTCCATCTGAAGTAGAGATGGATAACTGTTTAATTGTTTGCTCTTTAATATGTATCCTATTTCTATTTTAATCCGATTAATATGTTTGACATTATCCCAGTCTTCTTTATCAAAAAAGCGTTTCTGAATAGTGTCTAGTAATTCGGTGTCTTGTAAAGGTATTGCGGTGCCATAAATCCAAATATAGCTCTTGTCGCAAACACCTTTTTGAATAATGATATCTCGTGCACTTACAATATTCTCTTCGTCAAATACAAGAGAATCGCAATTGTCTGGATCATTAACGATTTGTATATTCTTTTTAGGAAATGCATATAACACAGCATTGTTTTCAATATATTTTGCAATTTTGAACTTATTATCGCTGCTCGCAATTATATGTACTTTCATACCTTATCCTCGTATCAAGCCTTATTGCATATCGTCACTAAATCTTTTTGCGTGCCCATCATAGTTCAGGCTACCCGGAATAACAACCTCAACCTCAACAACAGCACCAAATAGATCATTTAATTCACTAATCATCTCTACATTGCAGCTCTTTTCGTTTCCTTCGGTCTTAACTATATAAGTATCATTGTGCTTCTCAACTCGATACTCACCGATATTACCGTATTTAAACAATATATTCTCTACATTTTCTGGGAAAATATATCCTTTTTTCGTCTTAAAACAATCGTTCAATCTTCCAAGATAGAATAAACGTGGCAAGCAAGAACCGCATTGACATTTGTCATCGGTTAAAATCATTACATCGTCAGTCCAATATCTAAGAAGCGGAAATCCCTTGTCCCATAATGTCGTATATACAGCGACACCCGGTGTACCCTTAGGAATCGGTCTTCCAGAATCCGGATCAACTATCTCAATCATTAAGTATTGATTCAAATAGTGCAGTCCGTTTTTCTGTTTACATTCTCCTGCCATTGGGCCAAACATTTCACTCATTCCAAACATGTTATAGCATTCTGCATGCCAAGCATCTTCCAAAAGTTTTCTTCTCTCGCAAGAAAGAAAGCCTCCTCCCATAAGAAGCTTATTAACTTTTGAATTTTGAGCCATTTGCTTCAATACTGGATTGTAGGCAACTCCAGAAGCAATACTTGGTCTTGTTGCAATTACAGTTACAGGAACTTTTGTAACCGTATCAATCATGTTTTCTGGTGAAGGTATGGGACAATTGATATATCCTGCACCCATTGTAGTGAATTGCCACATCATAGTATGAGCCATGACGGTTGTATCTACCGGTGCCATAACACCACCAATATCGTCGTCTTTTATCCCTAATTCCGTGTAGAATGTTTTTACAAATTCCTCATGAACTTGTTTGTCCTTTTTATTGTATATATAATATGTTTTTTCTCCTGTGGTTCCACTGCTCGAAAACACTCCGTAAATATCCTTGCTTTTCGTAGTAGTCCTATCTTCCACAGCGGACTTTCTAATTTCCCATTTATATGTAAAAGGGATATTACTAAACGAATCATAACTGTTCAGTTGAGTAATATCATTTAGCTTTTTGCTATAAAAATCAGGTTTATATATACCTTGTTCAAATAATGCCCTTAGCGTTTTCAGTTCACTTTCATATGTGCCCATTTTTAAATCTCCTTAAACCGTTTTTTAACTTATAATAAAAACAATGTTGTCGAAAGTATCAAGACGAGTGCGCTTAATAGATTGCACCACGTCATTATGGCACTTGTATCTTGAATGCCGTCCATCTGCCCATCAAAATACACCACATCTTTATTTATATATGATGGTTTTCCTTTCTTAAGGCAAGTCCACACATAGCCCAATTCATTGTCGAGAATTAAAAGCTGGACAACGCACTGCTTTGCAAACGTTGTTCCTTTATATGACGCAAATTTATTAATAAATATGGCCGAAAAAACAATATCTAAGCAAATCCATAACGGAATCATCAATAGCATCCACGGATTAAACCCGATTATTGATGATATTACAATTCCTAAAATTCCAGTAAGATAGAACGATGTTTTTCTAGGCATAATCTTCATAACATAATCAGGATGTTTTTCTGTCAAATAGTAGTTAGCCGAACCATAGTACCATAGCCGTCTAAACATAGCCTTTACTGGAGTCCATGTTTTTTTGCTATGATAAACAAGGCCTTCCGCTGTACATTTAAAAACATAGCCCGCTTTTATCATCCTTAAGCCCAAATCAACATCTTCACCACCTGGCTTATCTGGGAAGCTTCTATCAAAGCCGTGAATTTGTTCAAATACTTTTTTTCTCATTGAACAGTTTGCCGTTGGAGTCCATGGCACAGTGTCCATCCATTTAGGAAAACTAAAGCATATTGTAAAAGGCGTTTTATCAACTGCTTTCCAAAACCAAGTATCCTCACCTACAAACTCTAATAGGCCGGCTACACCACCTACCTTCTCATCCGTATACAGCTTATAGTGCTCATTTAGCAAATTAGGAGTAGCAATACAATCGGAATCCAAAAACAAGATAATATCGTACTTCGCTTCCCTTGCTCCGACATTTCTTTTTTCTGGGACAGATGGTCCGAACTCTATTCTTCTTGCATCATATTTTTCACAAGCAAAATCAATTTGACGAACATCGTTGGCATTACTATCATCAATAAGCAACACCTCCGATGGTCCAGAAAAGTTTTTTCTTGCAACAGCAACACTTTCAAGCAGTTCCTCGAGAAGCTTTACTCTTCCTTTAGTCGCTATCACTATGCTAATTCCATTTAAATCCATATATAAACACCTCTTAGATTAAATCAGTACGTTTCACTCACTTCATTATGCGATATACAATCATCCATGTGCTAAATACAATCAAAAAGCTCCATATCAGTTTCTTTATTCTAAATGCTTCTCCTGCCATTCCGTATTTGATTTGAAATCTATTAAAAATGATACCTTTATACAAGGCGCCAACGGATTTTTTCTTAAAACTACCTATAATTCTGTAAAGCTCATATTGCATCTGTATTAGTTGAGCCCCATAAAAATATATAGGCGAACAGAATCCTCTCTTCTTAATATCTATTCCATAATCAATTATCCAGTTCAATATAATCCAAGTCGCACCTATAAAAAAAGGTATCCAATTCTGTGTAATAATTGATAAAACAGATAAGGCTAGTAACACAAACATTTCAATAAGATAGTTTTTGGGAATGACGCGCTTATACAGCTCAGGATGCCTTTCGACAATAAAGTTTTCCATTGTCCCCCATCTTTTTGCTCTATCATGTACTGCCTTATAATTATTCCATGTTTTTCTAGAGTGATATGTTACTGCATTAGGCGCGGAAGATATCATATATCCAGCCTTAGTCACTCGATATGTCATATCCAAATCATCTCCGCCTAATTTAAACGGGAAATTTTCTTCGAACATTCCTATTTCTTCTAACACAGACTTCTTAAACGACACATTATTTCCTATCGTCCAGGAGTGGAAAGGGTAATCTCGTGCAAACGAGAAAGAGTTAACCAAGTTAGTTCTTTCTAACATCTTCCACCAGAATGTTCTTTTCCCAGTAAACTCCGTATACCCCAGAACACCACCTAATTTTACGTTGTATGGATTTTTATATGCTTCTACGTATTCATCAAGAATCCCCTTCTCTACTGTCACGTCAGAATCTATGAATAGTATATGATCAAATTTTGCTGTCTTTATTCCTTTATTGCGCTTCTTACGCACGCTGTCATCACCTGCTATATACTGAGCTTCATACTTCTCACATGATGCAATAATGTTATCACGTTCTTTCCCGGTGCTACTGTCAACTATCAGGACTTCTACCTCACCTTGAGAGTACCTTTGCCTCTCATCAAATAGCGACTTTAATAACGCGTCGACCAATTCAGATCTATTCCAAGTTGGTGTAACAATGCTAAAATTCATCCTCTTTTTTCTCCTCGTTCTGTAATAAGCCATTCTTTTAGCTCTGTATAAGGAATGTCTATTGTTTTCAAATATTCGCTTGTATTGTAATCCAGGTCAAATATGAACATAATCGCAAGAAATAACGGCCACTTCATTTTTCCTGCACCACTCTCTATATTAGTAATAGTCTGTCTGCTTACACCTAAAATATCAGCTAAATCTTTTTGCGTTAGACCCGTCATCTTTCGCAATACAGGCAGTTCTTTTGTGAGTATCTCAATACATCTACCCAATAATTCGTTGTCTTTATCCATCTCTTCTCCGTTTTTAAATGAGTCCTTATTACTGCGTAATAAGCAACAATCTAAAATAAGATGCGCTATCCAAGCAAATGCCTCTTTTTTCAGTTGTCGGTTACCGTTCAACCATTTGGCGAACATTGCTTATTATAGCACCCAACGACAATATTCTCAACATATTGTCAGTAATTTTATCATTTTTGTGTTACTGATGCTTTTTTTCGAAAAAAGTTTTATCATTCGATTAATTCAAAATATATCCCCGCATATATTGTTCGCTGTCCTTCTCGAACAATATATGCGGGGATATATGATTCTTTATATCATTGATGGTTCTATCGCTCTTACATTTCCTGTCCGTTTTCTTCGCTTTGGCCTTCTCCTACATTCATTGACTCCATCAATTATCGCTTGCTCACGAGAATACTCGCCAACAACATTTTGATTAAAGAACGCAAATGTCCTTTTATCAGGCGTCGCTGTAAGACCTATCATAAATGCATCAAAATATTCCAAAACTTGATTCCACACATTATATATAGACCTATGACATTCATCTACTATAATGCAATCAAAAAACTCAGGAGGATACTTTTCATTGTATACAACCTCCTTAGGTGCTTGTGACTCAATTCCTTTTTGCTCAAATAACGATTCATCTTCGGCAGACTCATCGAGTTCTTCACCTTTTAGGATAGAATACATTCTTTGTATTGTACTAATACATATTTGAACATCATCGGATTATACGAATTCTTTAATCGTCTTACTCCATATAATTCTGAGAAAGAACGATTCTCGTCATTTGGTCTATAAGCAAGAAATTCCCTTTCAGCTTGTTCTCCAAGAGATTTCGTATCTACTAAAAACAAGATACGTTTCATTCTTCCATACTTTAATAGGCGATATGCTGCTGTAATGGCTGTAAAGGTCTTTCCAACCCCTGTAGCCATCTGGACGAGTGCTTTAGGTCTATTCTCAGAAAAAGACTTATCCAAGTTCTCTATCGCCCTTATTTGGCACTCTCTAACCTCCTCTGTATCGAACTTTGGGAAATGTTTCATATTGTTTCGTATGATATCGGCATACATCATTAAACGCATTAACGTTTCGAGCCTATGAAATGAAAAAACTCTTCTAGAACGATATTTTATATCATCATAGTCTGTGAACCTTGTTAATACACCGGTAGCTTCATAGGTAAAACTAATCCTATAATCCATGCTAACATATTTCTATTTGCTATTTGCATATCGGCCAGATTGGGTTTCTACCGTTGTAATATTCTCTCCTAAGTCATCCTTTTTTGCCTCAATGACTCCAACTGGTGTTCCATTTACAAAAAGAGCATAATCTACGGGCCCCGTACTTGTAGGAAATTCTCGCACAACTACGCCTAAAGACGCCTTAGGATTCAATTGTTTTAAATCTTGAACAACCCAGCCGGCTTGAACAAGTTTTTCATCAATCACTACACGTGCTTGTTCTTCTGGTGTCATAGTGCTCCTCACTTTTTTTATGGTTATTGGCCATATATAAATAGACCTACCATATCTTTTTAATTATATCACCATAACATTTTTTATAACAGACTTATGCAACAATTTGTTGCATTTTATTGAATCACACATATAAATCTATAATTATCTATTTATTAATGCACACAAAAATGGAGACCATCAAAAAAATGGTCTCCATTTGTCAACTTTACACATGTTTATTGTGGTGTTTTAGTGGTGTCGTGGTGGTATTTGCACCCTCAAGCCCTTATAAATAAAGGGTTTTTTAGTTTATGGATTTTAGTGTCGGGATTATTTCACTGTGATACTTATTATCACTTATTATCCCGTACATTTCTATCTCGAAATTATTACGCAAAAGTATTATTCCGTATTATCTACACTTATAAACTTTTCGTTTGGTACACAATTGGTATATTTCTATTATATTGGTACACTTATAAAACCGATGCACTTTCCTTAAAATACTGAAACATTATTTGCGAGTGTCTCAAATACTTCGCGCTTCTTTCCTTCAGTAACCTCTGCATAGATATCAAGCGTTGTCTGAATATCCTTATGCCCCATGACCGCCTGAATAACCTTTACATTTATGTCCTGCTCACAGAGTCTTGAGCAAAACGTATGTCTGGCTATATGATTACTGAATGGTGGGATGATTATCGGCTCTCTACGATCCTTTGCAGCCTTTACCTCTTCTGCCGCATTATAATCTTCCATTATTCTTTTTATCAATCTGTTCACGCTTTGAGGATTATGGATCTGATTGAAACGATTGCAGAAAATGAATCCGCTTAAGCCATCCACCTCTGTCTCACAGCTAATACCCAGCATATCCTGAAGCTCTTTCTCTTCTATAAATGCTTCCTTTACCTCCGGCAGCATCGGAATAGTTCTGATTCCTGCCTTTGTCTTCGGGAGCGAAGCCCTGAATTCACATTTATAAGTATCCTGTCTTCTAGGATAATATGTGATGCTGTGATTGATTTCAATCCTTCCGGCTTCCAGATCAATATCTTCCCATCTGAGTCCGATCAGCTCACCGATTCTCACTCCTGTTCCAAACATAACTGTAAATAGATTCTTCCATCTTGAATTAGTTTCTTCAAGATATCCCAGAAATGCTCTCTGCTGCTCAATGGTAAGCGCCCTCTTGACGCCGGTCTGTCTTCCAATCTTCCTCTTAAGATCCGCCATGACTCTGTCTGTCGGATTAATTCGAATAATCTCATCACGTACTGCCATTTGAAAAACCGGATGAAGAAGCGAATGAATGCTGTCTATTGTATTCAGCTTATATCCTTTGTTATCATACATATCTTTGTAAAACATAAGTACATCTGAATACTTAATCTCCGCAATCTTTCGTTTTCCAATCTGATCCTTTACAAAATGCTCATACGTATATATGTATCCGCTATATGTATTAGGTCTCAGATCAGATCTTAACGAGAGATATCTTTCGATGCTCTCATTCAGCGTTGCCTTGCCTCGTGCATATATATTTAGTCCATCCAGCGTATCTCTCTTTACCTCTTCCTCTTTCTTACGAAGAGACAACAAATCCTTATCATATATTGTATGTCTCTGCCCTAGAAAATCAGTAAATCTATACTTATAAATTGACTTCTCGGCAACATATGATTCACCGGTTCTTAGTAAACGTCCTCGATTATCCTTTCTTGCCTTCTTACTTCCTGCCATATGATTCCTCCTTATCTTTCAAGAAGGAAAGCGGAAGTGAACACCAACTACTTCTGCTGTTCATCCCAGGACTGTCTTAATAGCTCCAGCCCCTGAAGTACAGCTTCACTTATGGTTATGTCGTGGGAAGCAACATCATTCTTTAGTTTTTCATAATCTTCAACCGTAAGCCTCACTCCTATTGCTATACTTTTCGGATTATCAGCCTTCGGTCTTCCTACCTTAGCCAAATCAATTACCTCCTACTGACACTTCAATTATAATTTATGTTGAACAATAATACAATCTTAAATAATTCACTTCCGACATTTCCTCATTTCATTTCTTACGAATAATTTGTAATGATATGAAATGTTTCCAGATAATCATCAAGGATATCAGTATTTACAAGGACAAGCTTATCGACCTTGTAAATAGCATTGGCATCCTTAGCAAGTCTCTCAAACTTTATCTGGCACATACTATATAACGCAGCACCCTCTTTATATCTAACAAAGCGAGTCTTCTTATCATCTCTATCACGCTTCATGTCCCTAGCCTCCTTAATCTGTATTAATACCTCTTTATTACGCTTAATACTTTACAGATTAAAAATCGGACATGCATTAGGGCAACCGTTGGAATTGTGTCGGGAATTAGTCGGTTACATTTAAGATATATTTTCCTTTACCCTGACCGGCAATCTCAACTATTATTTTGTTATTTTTCATTTCTGTTATTATGCGCAATGCCTTCGTATCCTTACAATCAAGAATTTTTTGAATATCCTTAGTACGAATCACTTGATTTTCTCTAATATCTTCCAACACTGCAATAATAGCCTCTGCTGTAATATTAGTCATCAAACCTTTTTCCTTTAAAGCCCTGACGTATTGGATCCAATCATTTTTAACCCTATTCCAGATATTCTGAGTTTCAATCCTCGCGTTTTCTTCTCCAATCCTCGCGTTTTTGTTTCCAATCCTCGCGTTTTCAGTCTCAATCCTCGCGTTTTTATCTCCAATCCGCGCGTTTTCATCTTCAATCCGCGCGTTTTTAGCCTGAATCGACGCGTTTTCCTCTCCAATCCGCGCGTTTTGCGTCGATTCATGTTCAAACGACGCACTCAAAACCGTCGTTTTAAGAATAAACGTATTGTTATTATAGACAGGATCCGGAAGGCCTATAGCTTCTAGTTCCTTGCACATCCTATCAACGCCCTCGCCATATTCCTTTACATAGCCATAGTCTTTAAGGAAAGCAGCAATCTTTGGATTTCTAGAAAAATGAGTATATCTAATATTCTCTTTCTTGACCATTCCGGCAAATGCGCCAGGACTATCAACCTCCAGCCTATCATCGAACATCTTTATCTGAATATCTGTACCCTTAATACCATAGTCACGATGAGTAGCTGCATTTACCACAATCTCAGTACGTACAAACTCACTGTATTCTTCTTCGGTCAAAAATATACCATCATGACCCAGGTAAGTTCTTTCCTTCATCTGTATCTTAATAAAGTCAACAGCCTTCTCTACTTGATCAAGAATACGCCCTTCAAAAATCACATCCTTGATAACATTCATATCTTTACCAACCTTAGCCTCAGTACCGTCATAACGAATGAAACGTATAAATGCACGCGGGAAGAAAAGCTGCGGATTCTTACCAAAGAGTAGTATTGCTGCTACAGAAACCTGATCCTTTCCATCCTTCACTGTGACGAAATTCTTGTTCTCTCGAACATATTCTTCAGGTGTTTTTTTATATCCGATCCGTTTACAGTAACTACCTACAAAATCCATATCAAGATCCTGAATACTTGCATCCACTACAGGTACATCCTCATAGTAACGAACACCTTTTGCATACATCAACGTCATACGATCATTGAAATCTAACTTCTTGCTTTTATCCCCAACACGAATAAATGCTTCGTCTGCCTGATTAGCATGAAGTAATGGACTCGCCTCTATGTGCATCAAAAGAACATGATCAGGTTTACCATCACTATTTATTCATTCAACCATTTCTGCAGTTAACGAAACCGTCGGATTACAGAAATCTATCTGTGTACGAAGGATTTCATTCAACTGCTCTTCATGATAATCAACACCCTCAATCCTGCGATGCTTATCAGATATTCCAATAGCTATCGTTCCTCCGTCTGCATTGGCAAATGCACAAATCGTATCAGATAAATCTGCCGGATTAATCCTTATACTCTTTCTGTCAAATATTTGTTTTTCGTTCATTTTAAGAACTTCATCTATCGTCATAAAGTGTATCCTTCCCTTTAATGAGCGTCACTGTAAAATCTACCCCAAGTTGGGGTAAATTCTTATTTTTTTCTTCTTGGAACTTTTTTCTTTAACCGATTTTGCAACAGAAATATGATTTCCACCTTTTGTATTTTTCTTCTTATCTTTATACTTTTCAAAACCTTTGTCATGGCTCACAAAAGTAATATCTTGATTTCCTTTTTTTAATAACTGTCCAGCTTCAGCTTTTATCTGATTATCTACAGCTTGATTTCCAGGTTTAACAAGTTTAGAAGATACATTAGGTCGACCCTTATATTTCTTATCAAATTTCTTTTTTGCTCCTTCCTGCGAAAACACCGCTCTTACAACAGTTTCCTTAGGAAGTCTCTCTATCCCCTTTTGTCCCTCTTTAACATGATTGTCACCATCAAGAAAAAATGTTTCTTGCTTTTTCTTTTTCTGTTTTACAGTCTGTTTTTTACTGACTGATTTTTTCTGTTTATTTAGTTTATCATTATCTGATTCTTTATAATCCAGTGAATGAGCATCATATCTCTTCACCGATGGTGTATAAGCATGTGGGTAATAATTATACGTCGGATGATACGTAACAGGAGATTTTATATAAGATTTTGGAGTCACCTTAACAACAGGCTTATTTAATGAAGTCGCCTCCGAATACATTTCTTCATATTTACCATCAATAAAACTCTGTATATCCTCTGAGACATCTTCTACATTAATATTCCATATTCGAAGTAAAGCATATACATCAACAAAATCTTTTATCTTTGTATAACTCGGCATTGAATCAGGGATTCCAAAAGTATCACGAAGTTTTTCCAAATACTCTTTATATGATGTAATACGATTCTTCTTTTGAGTACTATCACACTTTTTTTGTATCAATATCTTGGTTCGAATATCCTGTTCAACGTCTGACAAAACTATCTGCCAATCATCATAAAGATCATTCCTATCAATAAAAGCTTGAATTGTTATATTGTCAGGCATTTTATCGATATCACCAAACGTAACCCTAAGTTTTTCTATATATTCTTTATAGTTCTTTATTTTTTTCATAAGACCTTTTAATCTTCTACGTATTTATCCTTATTCTCAAATCAATGATTCTCCAAAACTATTTATAACTTCTTCACTATCTTTACCGGCAATAGACTTACCCGTTGCATTTTCAATTGCCGCAAGCAGCATTTTCGCTCTACTAATAATATGTCCATGGAAATCATCATTTCGGCAACATGAAACATCTATCCAGTGAGTGCCTATATACTTATCAAGGACATCTCCTGCCACTTGACCTTTATTCTCTATTTTCGAAAGATATGCACTTGGTGCAACACCTCCGATTTCTCGGTTTGTCGAATATGTAATTGGTGTTTTATTCACGACCGAATTCCAAAGTGTCTTGTCATACTTCTTACTTTCACAATATGCTCTTGGGAAAATATGATGTATATCTATATTCTCTGCCTTATACACAGTAAAGTCCATTTCTCTTCCGGAGATAAAATCCTGGCAATGATTCTTTAATACAAGTGCCATTATACCCTTATATGCAGCAGATAATCTTGATTGTAATCCCAAAAGACGTGTAGGATTGAAGAAGGATTCCTGAACAGTACGCGGAACCTTAGTATCATCAGAGATCCAATCCATAACACCTACAACATCATAGACATATCTTGTTTCATTAGCACCGCCATACATCTCACCAAATACTCCACACCAATACCATTGTTTAATCTTATTCTTTACATTGGTTACTTTTATTTGGTTTCCATCCGCTAAAAGTGTACAAAGAACCGCCAACGGAATAAACTGAGTTGTATATGGAAGATCTTTACTTGAAAAGATTCTTTCTTCTTGCAAGATTTTCTCTGCCTCTACAAAACCAGCAGTCAAATCTTCAACATACTTTTTATATTCCTCGAGAGATAGATTTAAAACATCCTTTTTCTTACAGCTAACTGTACCACCCTTCTTATATGTTGATAAAAGTGTACATGCAGTCAGAAAATCTGTAGCCGTTATTACAGAAAGCAAGTCTCCTTCAAAATATTTTTTCTGTCTATCTTCCCAATCCTTTCTCAGTTCAAAATCATCCATCGCAAAAATAGCGGTTACTAATTCAAACACAGTTAATGATACTCCACCAGTATTTACATTTTCAAACACTTGGCAAACTGCTTCTTTCGGTGTATTCTTATCCAACAAAATGACTGGCATTTTATATTGAATCACCGGCATAATAATCTTAGTTTGGAAATCCATATATTCCGTAACAACAGCATTATTATGGTATTTAAGATATTCCTGCTGCCATAAAAAAGTTTTCGGAGTATCCAATATAATATTCAAGGGAAACATTTTATGTTCAAATTCTTTTTCCTGTGATGAAAGATCTAAGTCTATATCTCTGCCAAAATTTGATGTTATCATTCTTGTTTCCGGGACTGAGATGATAGCATCAACCCGATCAACATTTGGATCAAGAGCTTTCTCAATATCGATATAGTAATATCTTTGAATATCTTTGCCTTTGTCAGTTCTTGTATGAACAGGATTCGGACTAAAAAGCGAAGCATAAATTGATGTAAGCCTCTGCTGTCCATCAAGAATCAACTCTGACGGAACAACATTTTGAGCTGGAGAACCTTCTATCACTCTATACTTAAATCTAATATTTGCGTTTCCATATTCCAGAAACATTGCCGCACCAACAGGATATCCATTTGTGATACTTGCAATTAATGCTTTTATTCTATTATCATCCCATACCCATCCACGCTGAAAATCCGGAAGCTGAGCATTTCCATTTTCAACTGATTGCATTAATTCTGAAATCGGTCTATCGTTAGTTTGCATATAACAAAATCTCCTTCATTTTTTATTTATACAGCTGATTCATCAAGTACCAAATCCAAGAACACTACTAATAGATTTTTCAGAGAAAAAACGTCACAGCACAAAGTAATAATTTACATTATTGGCTACCAGTGCGAAACTTGCTCAAATAAAAGATATAAAGGCTAAGAGCAAGTTTCGCACTGTATGACAAAAATGCTGTTTTTGAAAAATGTGCTATAACAACTTGATGGGGATTACCCCATACCCCACTGATAAAAATCTCCTTTTTTATCAAAGCTATATATTATCAACATTATCATTATCCCATTCGTTTACTAAGGCCTTAGCTTTCTGTTCATTAACATGGTACTCATCAGCTTTTTTATAATTTAGAACAAATGACGCAAGTTTGATTTTTTCTAATTCTGTAAATTCATCTATTCTTGATCTACCACACCCTTGAATTAATTCATATATTTCTTCGTCGGATATATAATCAGAATAATTATTTGCATTGAAACTCCAACCTACTCCACCTGTTCCACTCCATTTTCCGGCAAACTTACAAATAAACTTTAATTTACTAATATCATTCGAAAAAACTTTATTTACATATTCCTTCGCTCTATCTTCGTCAAAGCATTTCCATAGATAAAAAACTATCGAAAAACTCTCAACATCTAACAAATCATAGTTTTCATCAAAAGCATTTACTTGCTCAACAAACAATTGTTCCAACTTCTCTAATTGATCCAAAGTTATAATCTGTTCAGTTGTATTTTCTGACTGTCCAGCTAATTTTCCATAAGCAATTTCAATCCTATTAATTTCTTGAGCCATTGAACCTAAGGAGTATTTATCGGCGCCCAATAAAACCTTATTATATACATCAAATCTTTCTTCTGTTGTATTCAAACGTTTCAACATTTCCTCAACGCAAAATGACGAAAGATGACTTGAAGGTAAGGAAAACATCATTCTTTCTGTTTCACCAACAAACGAATCTCCAATCTCCAAAAAAGCCGAAGCTAATAAGCCAAGTCTTTCATATGGAATTTTATCAATATTTGATCTTATTTCTTCAAGAAAGTAAACTATATTACCTTGACTATTTATACTCTTTATAACTTCTTTAAGTTCAGATTTTTCTAACACATGCATACAGTCAAGAATGACATTTCTCGAAACTTTTACAGATTCTAAATCAAGAACAAAATACAAATCAAATCTGTCCTCTTGTGCCGCTCTCATTTTTCCTCTTATATTTGTAGAATTAAACCTATCATAAAAATGTTCATCGACATCCTTTGCAAATACAGGAAATAATGCAGCAACGCTTCTTATAGACTTATCAGGATCAAGTCCTAAATCTGTAAACTCGTCATGATACTGTTTTCTCCACTCTTCTGGCTTTCTTTTGTTAGACAACAACCCATGCATAATACCGCCACAAACAGCTTCCTTGTTTCCAGCAATCCATTTATATAGATCAGGCTCTAACACCTCCAAAGTCGTTATACCTATCATATCCTCGAATGATGTTTCTTGGTGCAACATATTATATCTAAATTGAAATGTATTAATCACTCGATTTACATCCCGTAACGTAAGAATATAAGGATCTATACAACTATTAAATATGCGTTGCCAATAATTCTGGTCAATTTCTATCTCTTGCGAAGTATCATTAATTACACTATTCAATTTATGAATTAGTATTTCTTGAAGTTTTGATTTTCTTAATTCAGGGATTTCGAAAGGGATTTGAATTATTTTTTCTAAATATTCATTTCCATCAAAATTATGCACTTCAGATAATGCTCGCTTAACAACATCCCTATCCATTACTAAAACATAAATAATATTGGGTAAATCGCCCACTTGCTTAACAAGTTGAAAAATATCTCTTATTTGAGAGTTAGATAAACGATCAATATCGTCAATTAATACTATTATTTTTTGTTTTAATTCTCTTAATCCTTCCTCTAACTGCATTTTCGAAGTAGTTAAATCTATCGACTTCGAAAGCATATCTCCTCCAACTTTTGCAGCAGTTTTGGCTACTGGTGCTATAATTGCCCCACATCCTGGTATTAATGCTGTAATATCAAATATGCTCGAATAATCATTTAGTGCTTTCCCTATCTTGCTTTTTATTTTTTCATTTTTTACTAAATCCAGTTTCATCTTCAGCAAATCAAAATACTGACCAATCAAATTATCCTTATCTGAATAATTCCAAGGCGCAAATCTTACTATAATTGGTTTTTCATCATCTTCTTTTGATATTTCATCAATTGTTGATAAAGCCATATTGGCAATGGAAGTTTTTCCCGTCCCCCATTTACCATATAATCCTATTACCAAGCTTTCTTGACCTTTATAATCGTATATAGCTTGCCCTAAATGTTGTGAAAAAGATGATCTTCCTAATAAATCCTCTTCGACTTTATTTATAGCTCGATCAGTATAATAATTCATGCGTTCACACCCCTGTTATTAACTAAACTTATGCTACTGCACCTATCCAGCCATATCCCTGAACAGCCATATCCACAAAATGATTCATCAAAAGATCGATTTTAGACTGGAATGATTCTTTATCATAGCTCTCCGGAAGATCTTCGTTTAAAGACTCCTCTATTGCAGACTTCACCTTTGCTTTTGGTTGATCATCCTTGTACCAATCAACCACAAGTAGATTCTTTCGATTTTCACTAAGCTTTTTGAACAGATTCTTCGCTGATAGCTTAACCCTCTGTTCATCTGCTTGTGAAAGTTTTTTACCAACGGTTAGCAAATCATATATTTCAAGCTCTTCTTCTGATAGCCCTTCTGTATCAGCTCTTTCATTTTCTTTTTTCAAAGCTTCAATAAGAGCAACTAACTGTTCATAATAATCTTCATTTTCGGAGCCCCCAGCGTTATATCTATCAATAATGCTTTTGTATCTCTGCGAAAATTGAATTCGTGTTATATTTTTATTAATCATTCGCTCAAGCGCTGCTTCTAAATACTCTTTCAGACTATCTATTTCGATAGCTTTGTATTCTGCCTTTTTTATCTCCTTTCGCAGTTCGTCTACATCAACTTTCGAAAGATCAATCACTTTAGTTCCATGGATCACATATTGGCTATCTTCATGAAATTCATCTGAAAAAGACTCATCTGTTGTAACACTACCATCCAACACTTGTGACATTCTAAGCCTAGCTCTGGCAATTTTATAATCATCTATTGTGTTATGAAAAAGGCCGTACAAATAAACCAATGGAGAAAACTTGTCATTAGTCCAATGCTTTTCAAATATTTCTGGCTTTGAAGCATCATAAAGATTTATCAAAGTATTTAGTATAACTTTAAATTTTTCTTTGCTTTCGTCATTTGCAATTATTATATTGTATGAATCTCTCAGTTCTTCTAAACGGTCAAATGTAGATGTGTTATCTACTATTTTTCCAATATCTATGCCCATAGAAAGCAAAAATGAATCTGCTTCTTCTATAGTTTCATTTATATATCCTATTAACCTATCTATATTTTTAGCAGGAAATTCTTTTTCATCATCACCAGTTGCGTATTCTGTAAGAGCCTTCTGCATGTATTTGAAGACATTTACATAGTCCACAATGATACCGCAGGATTTTCCCGGAAACACACGGTTTGCACGCGCTATTGCCTGCATCAAGGTATGCCCCTTCATTGGCTTATCCAGATACAGAGTAGACAGACTCTTTACATCGAAACCCGTAAGCCACATTGCACAAACAAATACCAATTGCAATGGATCATTTGGATCCTTGAAGCGATCCTCGATATCATATCCTTCCGGAGTGATCTCGTTCATCTTCTGGCGATGCTTTGAGATATCCAGTCCCTGCTTGCTGAACTTATCATTCTCATCCGCTTCTTCAGAAATGATTGCCGCCATTTCAACTGTGTTCATATAGTTCAGGATCTTTGTCAGCTCATCACGTTTTTCTTTTGTCTGAGCCTGATTACGCTCCTGCATAATCTTTTGTTTCTCGATACCCCAGTAATGCTGAACCTTATCGTACATCTTTACTGCGGTATATTTATCTACGGATACCACCATGCCCTTACCAAGAAATCCCCTTCGAGGAAAATGATGAGCAATATCCTGTGCGATCTTATCCAGACGGTCATCACGCTTGATAACTTCAAGTATTCTGGATGCGGAGTTTTCAAGCAGTCTGGTCTCATCCTCATTCAGATTTTCATCCTCAATGATATCCACTACATCATCGTCCAGGAAATCATTCTGAAGCCCAACCTCCGGTACACGACGCGAATAAAACAGCGGTACCGTCGATCCATCTTCAACAGATTGTGCGAAGTTATACTCGGATACATAATCACCAAACCACTGATTGGTCAGTCTTTTAGAGCCCAGCAGCGGTGTTCCTGTAAATGCGATGTAGTTGGCATTTGGCAGAGCTGTTCTCATATTCTCTGCAAGGTCTTTGTACTGTGTTCTATGAGCTTCATCGACCAGAACGATGATATCATCTCGCGTAGACAGAACCGGGTACTTCTTCCCCTTGTCATAGCGGAACTTGTGTATCAGTGTGAATATGAACGCCTTATTTGTCGTTAAGAATTCACGAAGTTGTGCTCCGTTCTTCGGCTGGCACTCTTCCTTAACGCCAATAACCTCGGTACGGACAAAATTCTTATGAATCTGAGTATCGAGATCATCACGATCCGTTATGATCAGGAACGTGAAGTTACCGGTAATCTTCCTCTTAACCTTACGCGCGAACATGACCATCGAGTAAGATTTTCCGGAACCCTGAGTATGCCAGAACACACCCAGCTTACCATTCAGCTCTTTACGATTCTTCACCGATTCCATCAGGTTGTTTACACCAAGATACTGATGATTCTTCGCAATGATCTTGATAGACTGGTTCTCAAAAAGTATGAAATTCTCGATATAATCGATGAGTCGCTCTTTATTCAGAAGTCCTTCAACAAAATAACATACAGAACTATCATTTACATTATCTGCGGATCCGATCAACTTACGATTCAGCTTCTCCTTCTCAGAATGCACCTTCAGCCATTCAAAGAAGAAATCATAGGTAGCATTGAATGCCCCCAGCCTTGTTTCAAGGCCATTTGAGAGCACGCAGATCTGATTGAAAGCAAACAGATTTGGAATATCCTTCAGATAATCCTTTAGGTTCTTGTTGTAGGCTTCCTCCACCTTAACAATACTGTTCTTCAATTCAATAAAGACCATCGGCAAACCATTGATGAATATCAAGACATCCGGCCTTCGATAATACACCTTACCCTGGATCCACATCTGAGACACTGCCGTAAAAGTGTTATTCTCCGGATGCTCAAAGTCGACAAGCTTAACGAAATCAAAATCCTCCTTACCATCCCTGCGAACTGTGATTTTGATATTGTTCCGGATCTGCTGATACAACTTGTAATTTGTCGCAACGATATCAGTTCCAGTGAAATCCTGTCGAAGGTTCTTAACGATGCGGTCAATATGCTCCGGTGCAATATTCGGATTGATTTTTTTCAAAGACTTTTCAAGCACAACCGGAAGGACGCACTCCTTCTTTGAAGCCCGCCCAGTTCCGTCGTTCAAATCATCTCTCTTGCTCGGATCAGCGTCGCAGATGATTATGTCATATTTGTATGATTCTTTTTTTAACTCTGAGAGGATGGCCTGCTCAATATCGTCTTCTGAGATAAAGCTACGCATATTGACACCTCCGTTATTTAAACTTCCAGCTTACCGCTCATCAGGCGTGGCAGTAATAAGTCACGCTGTTTAATAAGATATTGTTTTTGTTTAGCATTTTCAAAAATCAAGTCAAAAATAGGCTGTATTAGTTTGTTGAATTCTATTACTACTTTTTTGTCAGGTACAACGATTTTAATTCGATTTATATCTGATTGACTTAAACCAGGCTGAGCCGCATTTCGATTTAGATTTTGCATCAGTTCAAAGTATTCTTTTTGGTGTAGAGTAAAATATAAATAATATTGATACACTGTATCAGTTGAATTCAATAAGAAAACATGTTCATTTACTGCATAACTTGAAAAAGGAAAACCATTCATGAAAATGGTCGTTTTCCCAATATACGCTCCATCCTTATATATCAAGATATCTTTTTCGCCGTTTTTACCACGTTTCATCTTATTATAGTATTCAAATGGTATTAATTTGACTTTACTAAAATCAAATTCACCTAAATCGCTAATTGCTTCTGCACCAAGTGAAGGTGCACCTATTTCAAGAGATTCATCAATTCCGCCAGAAGGACGCGATCCGGAATCAAGGGTAATACCAAACTGATAAAGCCTTTGCTTCAACCACCCCTTAGGAATACCATTCTCAAACTCAGCATTCTCATGACCAAGGAAACGGAAGCGGACGAACCATTCCTTATAAAGTTGCTCCGCGATTTTCTCTAAAAGCTTTATTTGTTTATTATTATTTTGAATAAGCAAATCATATGGTAGAAGCTTATCTACAACTTTTTTCTGTATTTCTATAGGAGGCAGCATTACCTTTAATTTTCTTAAAGATGTCAAACCTATTGTTCTCTGAGCTGTTCCTACTGCATACGCATCCGCCATCTTGTAAAAAATCGGATTCTTCATCAAAAAATACAGATATTCTGGCATCACTTTTCTTGCATCCGGTCGTAAAATGGCAATATGTCGCTGAAAGACAAAAGGATGTTCATCTTTTATAAGAATCGGTATCCCGAACGAACCCACAACCGAGTATAAAATGTCTCCTGGTTGAGCCTTTCGATTCTTAGATAGCTTTGAATAATAATCGTTTGGAACATGCATGCATTCTGAAAAATCGATTTCGTTATAGCCGTTTATATTTGATATTGTTATAAAGGGGACACCTTCTTCTGCCTTCGGCGGTGGTTGATGATCACCATCGGAAATAAAAAGGCAACACTCCGATAACCTTAACAATTCCATACTCATTTTGAGAACACCTCATTATTCTTAGCTATCAGACTAAGTAAGCTATTTGATTTTTCCTGTAAATCCAGTAGTAAATTTGTTGAAACACATATCTGTTCCTTAAATTGGGCTTCTGTTAAACCATCGTCATCAATAACTACCCCTACATAGCGACCGGCATTAAGGGAGTAATCCTGATCCTTTATGCCATCCTCATCGTTCTTGTTGTCATCATCGTATTCAATAGGAGCAGCTTTACAAAGACCGATAACGTCCCTGTATACTCCATCAGGGAAACGCTCTGTCAGCCAATTGATCTGCTCCTGCCAGTAGGACTTAGTCTTGATCTCCTTGTCGTCGCTCTCTTCGGGAGCGGCAGCAAGGGCTGTTTCGTATTCAGCAATAAGCTCTGCGAAAGCATCTGTATTGCCGTTGTAGAGCTTTGTGATAATACCGAGGTTCTTTATCTGCTCATCGCTGAACTTGCGGTGAGCTCTGTCAACCTGCGTAAATACATTACGGGCGTCAATAAACAGTATCTTGTCCTTTTTATCGGTGAAGGGCTTCTGCTTATCGAAGAACCACAGTGTCGCAGGAAGAGTTACCGACGAGAACATATTTGAAGGCAGCGTTACCATCTGGCTGATGATACCTTCTTCTATGAGCTTCTTGCGTATCTCATATTCGCTCTTTCCGGCATCAGATGCGGAATTAGCCATAACTAGAGCAGCCTTGCCGTTCTCGTTGAGGGCTGTAGCGAAGTAGCCTATCCAGAGATAGTTGGCGTTAGGCACTGTTTCTTTCTTATCGGACTTTTTCTTTGCAGAATTGCTCTTGTTTCTCGGTACGCCGTATGTATTGAAGCGCTTATCATCAGCGACCTTCTCAACTACTACTTCGTCAACATTAAAAGGCGGATTAGCCATAACATAATCGAACTGTCCGAAGGCATCATAAGGATCAGAATAGAAAGAGTTCGCCTCGTTGATCTCGCCCCTGACATTATTCAGAAGCAGGTTCATTTTCGCCAGCTTTACGGTATCCGGTTCCTTTTCTACGCCATAGCAACGGAACTTCATCTGCTCTGTTTCATTGGCATTATGGTTGTGCATATATCGTGCCGCCTGTACAAACATACCTCCGGAACCGCACGCAGGATCAAGGAACTTCTTATCGCCGGGCTGAGGATTCAGCACTTCCACCATATAACGCACAACGGTTGATGGCGTATAGAATGTTCCGCCATCTTTACCCTCTGCCAAAGCAAAATTTCCGAGGAAGTATTCATAAATCTCTCCAAATATATCAACCGTGCAGTTTTCAGGGATATCCTTGAAAATACGAACTATGTTTGACAGCAATTCCGGCTCTTCTTCCGGTACCAACTGAGCATAGACTTCCTTCGGAAGGACGCCAAGCATTTTCGGATTTTCATCTTCAATTGCTTCCATTGCCCTCTTTACAATGGTTGCCTTGTTAGCATCATCTGGAGCTTCGTTGATATAATCGTAATATGCACATTCCGGCAGGAAGAATCCGCATTTTTCGATAGCGATCTCCTTGATGGATTTCTCCATACGCCCGCCCTTAAACTTGTTATACTCTGCCTCTATTTCATCCTTGTGCTGCTTAAACAAAATATCTGCATAGCGAAGGAAGATCAGCCCAAGTATCGGCTGACCATATTTATTTGCAGCAAGATGAGCTCCAGCACGAAGCACATCTGCCGAATGCCACAGATTATCTTTTAACTGTTTTAATTCTTTATCCGTCAATGTTTTCTCTCCATTTCTCAAAAATAATTGTTCAACATATATTGTACCAAACCGCTTACGCGGTGGCTACCTCTACTTTCAGTTAAATCTACTCTTTCATAAAAAATAAAAGTAGCGATTAACGTGTATATGTTGTATTGTTAAGTTTCCACACACAACAAACAAATATACCACTAACCACTACTTTTATCGTATGAATAGTCTATCATGTATTTGTAAACTTAACAATCATTATTCTCGTCCACCGCCTTTTGAAATGTGTTGTAACTTTTTATATTTTCACATTTCAGGAGGTTATATATGGACTATTTAAAACGTTTTCAAAAG
>OCVV011288371.1_pt1 | contig 42049 bp, 51 predicted proteins | sample 1539721 | NCBI WGS metagenome assembly OCVV01 (sample SAMN02144230, study PRJEB22623) | gut metagenome | biome: sheep rumen | host: Ovis aries | place: New Zealand | reverse complement strand
TCTGAAGTGGTATAGAAGAAAGCATAGATATTGAATGCTTTGTATATTGATTAATGGATTGGGAATGCCTTCCCAAGCTTGAAAGGCGGGTTCGACTCCCGTCTCTTGCTCCAAAAGTGTATAAATATCCATTAGTCATATACAAGGCTGATGGATATTTTTATTTGTCATGAGATACGATTTAAGGAGTCTCTACGAGTACTACGTAGATATTTACAGGACTGAACGGTCCGATCAGGTGAAAAGGAATTATAAATACAACTTTGAGAAGTATGTATTAAGATTCATCGGAGAGGAAGATATTCGAACACTACTTCCAAGCGTGGTAAACGTGATAGTGGGGGACATGACGGGGAAAGGGCAGACAACGATCAATTCAGTATATAATGACCTGGTGTTCATCTTCCGCAATGCTTACATGGACGGGATCCTTGACAAGGATGTCTCAAAGGCCATCCGGAAACCAAAAGCGAAGAAGGATAAACCGAGGCGAGCTCTTACAAGCAAGGAACGTGAGGCAGTGATATCTGTGGCACAAACCAAGAGGAAGTACTATGCCTATCTCCTGATGATTCTATGTGGCTGCAGACCGAGTGAGGCTTTCGATGTGGAGACAGAGGATTTTGACTTTGAGAAGGAGACAGTCCACATCCGTGGAACGAAAACAGCGACTTCTGACAGAGTGATACCGTGCCCGAGGATTATATTATCCATTGCAGAAAAGTCTCCGTATGGTCCTCTCACGGTCTCAGAGACGGGTCTTAAGGTGTCAAAGGAATGCCAGGTTAGGATATGGAAGAGCTTCTGGACAGACTGCCATAAATATCTTGGGGGATCCATGTATCGGAATGCTCCGAGAGAGCCGTACCCGTTTGGTAAGGATCTAACGGCATATAACTTACGGCACGAGTACTGCACAGAGCTGGCAAGGAAAGGCATAGACATTCGTATCACACAGAGACTGATGGGCCATGCATCTCCTGAGATGACCTTAAGGGTATATACAAATCTCAACCAGGAAGATCTCGACACCGAAGATGTGAGAAGAGTGATAAATAATTTACACCATTTACAAGATTGAATATACGGTGATATGATTATATCGAAAGATCTGGTGATGGCCTTTTTATACTGCACACTTCCTTTCGGGGCCATCACACACAAAACTCCTTTTTAAATAAATAATAGTTTTTCGGTCAAGCGAATCAACTGACTCAAAACAAAAGACCTCCGGAAAAGTCCTCGTCTCCTCCGATCATGCCGAGGGCTTTTTCATTTGCTTTTATAAGAAAAACTTTTCTCTCTTTCTTACCTGGTTCTTTCTCTCTTTTGAAAAGATATATTGAGATATAAATATATATATTAATATAAATATAATACAAGGGATCGCTTTTAAAGGCGGTCCTTTTTTATTGCCTTAAGGTAGGGGGGCCGATTTTTAATGAGAAATTTAGTATTTAAATCTTATGAACACGACGAAGAGAAAACAGCGAAAGATAGACTGGGACGCTATCAAAACTGAATATATTACTTCGGATATCAGCTTAAGAGAGCTACAGGAAAAGCACAAACTTTTCAAGAGAGATATTGAGAAGCACAGTAAAAATGATGGCTGGGTAAAAGCACGCAAAGAATACAGGGCGAAGATGATGGCAAAAGCCGTGGCAAAATCATGCGATAAAGAGGCTAATGCTTTAGCGAGTCTTTTAGACTCATCTTACAAGATGCGTGATGTCATTGCCGGTGCTATGAATGATCCGTATCAGTTTAACAGATATCTCGTTACCAAAGGTTCTAAAGGTGGAGAGTTCCACACAGAAGAGGAGATCATGGAGAAGGTCGATACAAAGGCTGTGCGAGAGATGACGCAGGCCCTGAAAGCTGTAGAAGGCCTTATAAGATCACTTGGTAACATACCCACAGAGGCGGAGATGCAGAGACTCCAACTTGAACGTGAGAAGTTTGAGCTTGAAAAGGAAAAGTGGGAGAGAGAGAAGGCTGCAGCAAGTAAGACCGAAAGCAACGATCACCTGGGAGTCATCCTTATACCGGAGATAGAAGAGCAATGAATATTATCTGGAAACCACAACCAAAGCAACAGCTCTTCATGTCAAGACCTGAGTACGAGGCACTCTATGGGGGAGCAGCCGGAGGGGGCAAGAGTGATGCCCTTGTCATAGAAGCATTGAGGCAGGTACAGATACCGCATTATAAGGCACTCATACTCCGTAAGACATTCCCACAGCTGGGCGAGCTTATAGACAAGTCCTTAAGATATTACCCTTTGGCTTTCCCAAAAGCAAAGTATAACAGCTCAAACCATACATGGACCTTCCCGTCGGGAGCCAAGATCATATTCGGATCCATGCAGCACTCGAATGATAAGTATCAGTATCAGGGACAAGCCTACGACTTTGTGGCGTTTGACGAGCTGACACACTTTACTTACGACGAGTACTCGTATCTGTTCTCACGTAACAGACCCAACGGGCCAGGTACAAGGGTATACATCAGAGCCACAGCAAACCCTGGCGGTATCGGTCACGGATGGGTGAAGGACAGATTCATAACTCCCGCTAAACCTATGACACCTATACCGCAAGTCGTAAAGTGGACGGAGCCTAATGGGACTGTAAGAGAGATAGAGAGCCAGAGGATCTTCGTGCCTTCATCGGTATTCGATAATCCTGAGCTCTTAAAGAATGACCCGATGTATATCTCAAGGCTTGCAAGCATGCCCGAAGCTGAAAGAAATGCCCTTCTTTACGGCGACTGGAACAGTTACTCAGGCCAATGCTTCACCGAGTTCAAGGATGATCCCGAGCACTATAACGACAGAAGATGGACTCACGTCATTCAGCCATTCGAGATACCAGACGACTGGCGTATATACAGAGGCTTTGACTGGGGATACAGTAAGCCGTTCTCTGTTGGCTGGTATGCCATTGATCATCATGATATTGCATACCGCATAGAGGAGTTCTATGGATGTACACAGACTCCGAATGAAGGTGTGAAGTATTCTCCGGAGAAGATAGCACAGTCCATACGTGAGATAGAGTCCACCAACATCAACCTTAAGGGAAGACACATCATAGGCATAGCGGACCCTGCCATCTTTGACGAGCAGAGAGGCGAGTCTATAGCACAGATGATGGAACGTGAAGGCGTGTACTTTAATCCTGGTGACCATACAAGGATCGCCGGAAAGATGCAATGCCACTACCATCTGTCCTTTGACGACAGAGGCATACCACGTTTCTATGTATTCAACAATTGCAGACACTTTATACGCACTATTCCGCTTCTGATTTACGACGAGCACAAGGTAGAGGATATCGACACAAGGCTTGAGGACCATATCTACGACGAGTGGCGTTATGTCATGATGGAGAATCCCATCAATCCGCCTATCAGAAAGAAGTTAATCAAAGACGTTCGTGAGGATCCTTTGGATCTTTGGAAGGATAACTATCAGGAGAATTTAGGAAGATACGAGTACATAACATATTAAGAGAGGAGAGAAGATGCCGAGAAAGAAGAAAGACGAAGAGACAAGAGCTTTACCCGATAAGAAGCAGGAGACTCCTGAGAAGGCGAGTAAGAATGACGGACACATCGGAGTAATAGACAAAGAAGCTGTCGAGGATGCTCTTGGTAAGTTCCGCAAGTATAAAGACCTTAAGTCCATACTCGACAACAGAATCGCAGAGAATCAGGACTGGTTCAAGGGAAGATATGCCATGATGAAGGACTATAACTCAGGTGCCGTAGGTGAGCCTGACAGTAAGTCCGCATGGGCATTCAACAGCATTATAAACAAGCACGCAGACGCCATGGATAACATCCCTACGTGCAATATCCTTCCGAGAGAGGAATCCGATGTAAAGGCAGCAGAGAGCCTGTCAAAGATCGTGCCTCTTGTAATGGATAAATGCAGATTCCAAAAGAAGTACTACGATGTATGGTTCGATAAGCTCATCTCAGGCGGTGGAGTATATAAGGCGTACTGGGACAACTCCCTTGCAAATGGTTTAGGCGATATCAACATCATCGAGATAGATCCTCTTAACCTTGTATGGGAGCCTGGTATCGAGGACATACAGGACTCCGAGAACGTATTCCACATCGACTATGTTAAGAACAGCCTGATCAAACAGCAGTATCCGTTCATGGATGGGAAGCTCACAGACTCAGAGGGCGGAGACGTTGCATCCTACACCAATGCGGAAGCACAGAACAAGGACCACAGCGATGAATCTGTTGTCTTTGATTGGTGGTACAAACGCAGGAACGGAACAAAGGCTGTAGTCCATCTCTGTAAGTTCTGCAATGGAGAAGTGCTGTGGGCATCCGAGAACACAGACGAGTACAAGGACACAGGCTACTATGATCACGGCAGGTATCCTTTCGTATTCGACACGTTATTCCCTATAAAGGGCACTCCGTTCGGATTCGGATATGTAGACGTGATGAAGAGCCCACAGTATGTCATAGACCAGCTCGATGCATCCATCACCAAGTATGCGAAGATGGCAGGGAAGCCGAGATTCTTCAAGAAAAAGACAGCGAACGTAGACGCAAGCCAGTTTGCTAATTGGGATAACGACTTTGTAGATGTGGACGGAAGCCAGCTTGATGACTCCAACATCAGACAGATACAGCTCAATTCATTCCCACCTTTTGTTCAGGCTCATTGGCAGAACAAGATAGAGGAGCTCAAGGAGACATCCGGAAACAGAGACTTCTCTCAGGGTGCTACAAGTGCCGGTGTTACGGCTGCAAGTGCTATAGCTGCACTCCAGGAAGCGGGATCTAAACTCTCACGTGATATGATCAAGACTTCATACTGGGCGTATGAGGATATCGTATCCATCGTGGTAGAGCTTATAAGACAGTTCTATACAGAGGACAGATACTTCCGTATCGAAGATCCTAACGGCGGAGAGGAGTTCATATCATTCTCAAACCAGGCGATACGTCCTGAGCCTACGGAATATATGACGGAGACCGGCATAGAGATATCCGTAAGGGTTCCTGAGTTTGACTATAAGATAATCGCTCAGAAGATGTCGCCGTTCCAGAGAGAGTCACAGAACCAGCTTGCGATACAGCTCTTCCAGATGGGCGTATTCAATCCACAGCTTGCGGATCAGGTGCTTCCGTTCCTTGAGATGATGAATTTCGAGGGCATTGACGCTATCAAGAAGAAGGTATCCGAGAATGGCATGATGTATCAGCAACTTCTTCAGATGATACAGCTCGCTACACAGATGGCACAACTCCTCGATAACGAGGCGATCATGGCAGGTAATCCCATGGGCGGTGGATATATGCAGCAGGTAATGGCCATTACAGGACAAGGCAATCCGGCTGCAGGACCCGTAGGGAGACCGCAGGAAGCAGCATCAGGTGTTCAGGGTATGCCGGCAACAGAATCAACCATAACAGCAAAGGCCCGTCAAAGAGTGGCTTCAGGATCAGCACCGAGGTGATGAGAGATGGTAAGCGTAACATACTGGCGTGAGTATTTACCGCATAAGTCCATAGGTTATCACTTAAAGGCAGAAGGCCATGCAGAATATAAGCCAAAGGACGATATAGTCTGTGCATCGGTCTCAACACTCTTTTATACATTGGCCAACTATCTCGAACAGATAGGTGCGGACGATCTCGTAGGTACAGATGAGGAAGATTTCCTCATAGAGTGCAAGGCTATGTTCCAGGATGAGGCCGTGCATACGGCGTTCCGCATGACAGTATTCGGCTTATCCCTTATACAGGAACAGTATCCCGATAACGTATCCGTGACAGAGATAGCGGATGAGACGGATAGGGGGGCCGAAATATAAAAACAAATGTGCTACTAAATAATTATCGTGTTCATGTTTCATTTCTCCAATTGACTGCGGATGCCCGTTAATGTCGCATACGGGCATCCAAGGTGGTTAGACCTTTTGGGGAACAGGGACATAACATAAATGCTCGTGGGTAAGCCACAGATAAATGACTCGTAGGAACAGACTACAGAAAGGAGCAGAGATGCTTAAACTCAAACACCGGCTCGATCTCCAGGCTTTTGCGGAAGGCCTTGAAGGTGCAGGAGATATGGGTACCGGTACAGACGGCAGTATGGAGACTGGCTTCGCCGACCAGACCGATGCGGATGACGATCTCTTCAGTTATGGAGAAGAGACTCAGGAAGCATCTACCGTTAGCTCCGACGAGAACAGAACCGACGATGTTGACGAATATCAGACGTTCCGTGAGAAGTACAAGGACCGCATAGGAGAGGATATTCAGGAAGCGATCCAGAAGAGATTCAAGAATCAGCAGTCATACGAGGATATGTACAACAACCTTCTTGATGAGCTTGGACCTTTATTCCTCAAGTATGGTCTTGATGGCTCCGATGTCGATGGGCTTAAAAATGCACTTGCATCTGACGACAGCCTACTCGAAGATACAGCATTCAACGAGGGACTGACTACTGAAGCATTAAGAGAACGTATGCAGCAGAAAAGAGAAAACACGAAGCTGCAGAAGGAACTCGACAAGTTAAGGGAAGAACAGGCAAAGGAACAGGCATCACGTGATGCGTACAATCAGTACAATGCCTGGGTGAAGGAAGCGGAGGATCTCAAACAGATATATCCCAACTTTGACCTTCGCCAGGAGCTTGAGAACGATGACTTCAGGAAGGACCTTATTGACAACGGCAGACCGTTAAGGAAGGCATACGAGGCAGCACATCTTGATGAGATAATCGCAGGAGCGATACAGACTACTGCTGCTAAAGTGCGTGAGGGTGTCACCAACGACATCAGGGCACGTGGCATGAGACCTGCCGAAAACGGCACGAGGATGGGCTCCGTCTCGGTCAAAAAGAATGTAAACGACTTGACCGACAAGGACATCGACAGGCTTATAGCAAGAGCAAGGGCGGGGGACATTATCTCCTTCTGACCCGAAGAGATGTTCCTTTCGGTTAGGGCGGTATTGAAAGGAGCATAAGAATGTTAAAACTCAACCTTAAGAGATTCGCAAACGAAGGTATTGCACCGCAGACCTTAAACGTACAGACCACACTTAAGAACACAACGGGAAGTAATGACCTTTCCCCTGAAATGAAAACCTTCTATGACAAGGCACTTCTTAAGTTTGCAAGACCGAATCTCGTACACGATCAGTTTGCACAGAAAAGAAATATTCCTAAAAACGGCGGTAAGACCATTGAGTTCAGAAGATACTCACAGCTTCCCAAAGCTCTTACTCCTCTTACAGAGGGCGTAACTCCTACAGGACAGAACCTGAACGTTACCGCACTTACAGCTACTGTTGCACAGTACGGCGGATATATCACTCTTTCCGATCTTCTCATCCTCACAGCTATCGATAACAACCTGATGGAAGCTATCGAGCTTTTAGGAGACCAGGCAGGAAGAACACTTGACACCATCACAAGAGAAGTACTTGTTTCCGGCACCAACGTAATCTATGCAGGAACAGCAACAGCAAGAACATCCATCACAGCTAATGACAAACTGACTGTAGTGGATATCAAGAAGGCTGTAAGAGAGCTGAAGGTAGGACTTGCAAAGAAGATCGACGGATACTATGTAGCCATCGTTCATCCTGACTGTGTATTCGATCTTGAGAACGATGACGAATGGATCAATGCTTCACAGTATGCAGGATCCACTCAGATCTTCGAGGGAGAGATCGGTAAACTCTATGGCGTAAGATTCGTAGAGTCCACAGAAGCCAAGATCTGGGCAAATGCCGGAGCAGGCACTCCCAAGATCTCTGTATATGCAACACTCGTAATGGGTAAGAACGCATACGGCACAACAATGGTAGAGGGTGGCGGACTCCAGTCCATCGTTAAGCAGCTTGGTTCCGGCGGAACAGCAGACCCGTTAACAAAAGCAGCGGCCTAACAGAGAAATCTGTTTTGAATAACCTCGTGAATTCAGGGGAACTCTCATTGAGACAATCCTGAGCCAAGCCTCGAAAGAGGAAGGTGCAACGACTATCCCGAAAGGGAGTACACACAAGCGTGTGGAAGTGCGAGGGATCCGAAAGGATCGTGATATAGTCTGATCTCCATAGTGATATGGAGCAGTCCTATAAGGACGGTGTAGGCGTAGCGAACCTACATGAACATAAATGTGAACCAGAGAGCAACTGCAGGATGGAAGGCTCTTAAGACAGCCAAGATCCTCTATGATGACTACATTGTAAGAATCGAATCTGCATCTTCCTATTCTTCAACTGAAGCCAACGCCGCCAACTAATTAGGTGGAAAGGACAACAGAATGGCTAAAGCAAAAGCTGCAGAAACCGAAACAGCCAAGAAGGAAGCGGTAGTAAATACTACTGAAACGGTATCAAAGGAAAAAGAACTTGCACAGGCTTTAGAAGAGATGAAGCGTGAGAGAGAAGCACTCTTAAACGAGAACAGAAGCCTCAAAGCCGAAGCGAACGAGTACAGAGCTAACGACGTGGATCTGGAAGAGACTCACGATGATGCTTACTGGCAGGAAGAGATAAACTTCGATGTTCCCTTCTATGGGGAGCCTGAAGATATCTCCGTAAAGGTAAACGGCAGAAGATTCCTCATGCAGAGAGGCGAGAGGGTAAGGATCCCGAGATTCGTTGCAGCCGTGATCATGAACCAGGAAGCACAGTTAAGATATTCATCCAAAATGAATAAACAGCTTCAGGACGAGTTCGAGAGAGATACCAAAAGATATCTTGGCGAATAATTAAGTTAATGTAGTGGTGGGGAGCAGGGCAACTTGCTCCCCATACTTATAGGAGGACTAATGAATAAGAAACTAATACCATTGGTAGTCCAGCTCAAGCAGAACAACAGAGAGATCCTTACTGGCATCAACCAGAACGATGCCGGTGTTCTGTTTGATATCAAGATAATGGACGGGCTTGAGACGTTCGACTTTTCAGGGTACTCCGTAGTTACTTTGAAGATACAGAAGCCTGACGGCACATTCAGGTATGACGCAAGCACAAGCGAATACCTGGATATCGTAGATCCGGTGCACGGCAGACTGAAAATAAACGTTCCCACATCATGCACGGCACAGAACGGTATGCACTTCTGTACTGTAGGCTTCGGATATGACGATACAACATACTTTGAGACCTTAACCTTCAACTACTTCGTAGGAGAGAATCCGAACGTTGACGACGAGGATGTAATAGGCACTAACGAGTTTCCTGTACTGTCAAACCTTATAGCACAGATATCCGGAGCACTTGGAGCCGAACAGATCAGGACATCCAATGAAGAGGACAGGGTGGATGCGGAGACATCAAGACAGAGCGTGACAGCAACACTTATAGCTTTATTTGTAGAGGCTATAGGATTTTTGGAAGACAGGATAACAGAGATGAGCTCCATGCTTGAAGAGTTCCAGAGAGCTATCGCAGAGGGTGGATCCGTTGATATATCACAGATAACGGCACTCGTTACCGAATCGGAATTACAGAATGCGATAAAGGATATCGATTACGGAAGCACGGCTACACAGAAGAACGGAAAACTCGTGATCTATCACGGAGCAGACGCAGATATAGGGACATTATCTGAAGGCGAGTTCGGATATGCGACAGACACCAATAAGCTCTATATAGGCGGTACAAATGGCAAGACAGTCATAAACGAGCCTTGTTTTATTGCAAGTGCATCGGCTCCAACGGACACAGAGAAGCTCTGGATAGATATCTCAGGCACGGCACCTGTAATTAAATACTATAACGGCACGGCATGGGTATCATGCAACACGGCAGTATTTGCATAAGGGGGTGAGACCTTATGGCAAATAAAAGCGGAACTATATACGGCACTCCAGCCAGTAACGGCAACTACTTGTACATTGAATGGGTAGAAAGCTCCGTTTCAACGTCGGGGAATACTTCCGTTGTTACTGCAACTGTGAAGTTATACAACGGGTATGGCTCGCACTCGGATGGAGACCCGACTTGGGTCACATTGTACATCGATGGCACAAAATACGAGGCAACTCTTAATTACTGGTCCGGATCTCCTGTAACACTCATCTCAAAGTCAAAGACAGTCTCTCACGCAAGTGACGGAACCAAGTCGTGTGCCATTTCAGCTACATTTAACACCAATGGCACTTCGACAGGCGTTGTATCCGCAAGCGGAAGTGCTGCTCTTACAAGCATACCAAGATATGCTACATCGAGTCAGTCCGTAGCGGAGAAAACAGACACCTCCATCAAGATGAACTGGAGCTCCGACTCTACTTGCGACTATGTATGGTACTCCATAGATAATGGCTCACATTGGACTGCGGTAGGCTCTGTAAACGCCAAGAGCGGGTCATACAGAATAACAGGACTGTCGCCTAAAACCAAGTACAACATCAAAACAAGAGTGCGGAGAAAAGACTCACAGCTCACCACAGACTCTTCTGCACTTGCTGTTACAACATACGGAGCAAACTACTTCACGTTTGCGTTAGAGGACATAACAGACGAAGGGAGCCTTACAGCGATAAAACTTAAGGCTACTACCAAAAACACAGAAGAGAACGCAACAAGCAAGATATATTCGGTCCAATGGGAATACTACCCGTCGGGCAATTCGGCATTGAAGGAGACGGTAAACGCCAACAATTGCCTTCCGGATAACGGAGCATTTAACCAGACTCTGTCGGGACTTCTTCCTGGTATGACATACATCATAACGGCGAAGTTATATAAAGGGACTGTCTCAAACGGTACCCTCGTGAAGTCTCAGGCGATATCCGTAGCCACGGCACCACTTGAAGCTGCACTTAGGCTCACGGCAAGATCATCAAGTGTTATCCATATAGCACTTCAGGGGGTGCCTGCTCTTGAGTATGCGATGAGAGCCGACGTGTCATTCAAGAAAAGAGAGGACTCCACGTGGACACAGCAGGGAGTCGTGAATATACCGGCAGGAAGCACGGTTCCTGTTGACTATCTGTTCACGGGGCTCACACAGATGACCGGATATGATTTCAGGGCACAGCTCTATAAAGTAAGCGGTACAAAGACATATCTGATCAAGACCTATGAGCTCAATACAAGTACGCTTGCATATGTGCCAGGGCTTGAGGACCTTCTCCCATATATCAAGTCGTCGGTAGCGGTACCTATGGCGGGAAAGGGATATATCGTAGTCGGATTAAGCGGAACACTTCCTGAAGGGTTCAGCGTTCACATCTATTCTTCAGAGGATGACACAGATTATACAGATCTCGGTGCTGTCGCAAGCGATATGAACGAACAGATATCCGCATCTGTTGGTACGGAACTGTATTACAAGTTGGCTCTCGTAGACATAAACGACAATGCGTATAACGAGACAGAACCCGTGAGCATAACTTTCCCCCAGTTCACAGTACCCGTATGGCATACGGGGGACCCATTCAATGTAACGGCTTCTGATATGCGTAGGTTTGCAAATGCTCTTATATCGCTTTATCAGTACCTTGATATTGAGGGCGATGTATCATCGTACACAGATCTGTATAACGCACTTGTGACAAAGATGGGCACGCTCAATGCAGGTTCCGTGGCCGAAGGCGGTGAGAACTCTGGATATATCCTTATAGACTCTCTTGCGAGTGCGATAGCGGGATTAGATCCGGCAGAGCCTAAAGCAGCAGGAGACCCGATACAGGCAAGTTATTTCAATGCTATGTGCGACGCCATAGAGGACGCTATAGGAACGATAATGGATTAAGAGGAGACGACATGACAGTAAATGAAGCATTAGCAAAAGTAAAAGACAGAAAGCCGAATGCGTACTCCGATGAGTCTCTCAACGACATGATCAACGACTGCGAGGCGATGATACAGAGGGAGATCATGCTCACGGCTCCTGATGAGATCATACAGTACGCATGGCCTGATGACAGAGATAACGAGCTTATCCTTCCAAGACCTTATGACATGGTTTATGTCTACTATGTCAAGATGATGATCGAGTTTGAACAGGAAGAGTATGAGGCTTATAACAACACCAAACTGATGTTTGAAGCACAGTATCAGGACGCAAAAGGCTACTATAACAGACTGAATCCGAATCCACCAGCACTCAAGATAACGAACTGGATGAGGGGGTGAACGCATGAACTTTCCTATACTGGCAGGCTCAAAGATCCCCGTAAGCAGACAGGTTATAGAGTTCAAGGGATATGACGTGCAGAATGTTATAGATCCTGGCTCCATGCGTGATATGAGGAATCTGTCCTCGGATGAATATCCTTCCATCTACCAGAGGAAGAAGAGAGGCATATACTCCGATATCTATTCAGGGCCTATAACCATTCTCCCAAGACGTGAGAAGCTTGCGGTCTGTGATGAGACATCATTCTGGTATGACGGCAGGCGTATCTTCGACTTTGAACTCACATACGAGGGCAAACGTCAGATGCAGGCCGTGAACACAAGGATAGTAATATTTCCCGACAAGATCTACTACAACACGGAAACAGGCGAATACGGAAAGCTGGACAACGAAGTCAGAGCATCGAGCGTCACATTCCATAAGGACCCTACGACTAAACAGACGTGCTGCACATTTACCTTCCCCGAAGGTAACAGCCTCGAAGGATTCTATCGCAACGACGCAATAGTATTCGAGGGCATGAGTACCATCATAAAGGGATACACCAACGGCAAGGATAACAACATAGAGCCATCCATCATCGAGAGAATAGAGTACGAGGACAACGAGATCTACTTCTCAGAGGGCGTTATAAACTATCCGACTGAGGACGAGGCAGACTTCACAGACACGGGAGAACACGGAGACGGATTCACCATAGAGAGGAAGATACCTGACCTTGACTACATCCTTGAGTATGGCAACAGGCTTTATGGGTGCAAGGGCAACATGATCTATGTATCAAAGCTCGGAGATCCTACCAACTTCTATTTCTTCGGTACGGGTACAGCAGAATCCTCGTATCAGGTGGAAGTCGGTACAGACGGAGACTTCACGGGCATTGCACCGTATCCTACACACATTCTCTTCTTTAAGGAGAACTGTGTTCACAAGTTATACGGATATAAACCGGCAAACTATCAGCTTATCACTACCAACTGTCTCGGCCTTGAGAAGGGCTCTCACAAGTCCGCACAGCTTATTAACGGAGTCATCTTCTATAAGTCACGTGAAGGCATCATGGCATACACAGGAGATACTCCTACACTTATCTCCCAGAACTTCGGGAAAGAGCGATACGACACAGCCGTAGCAGGTACGGATAACATGAAGTACTACATCTCCATGCGTAACAAGGCGGATGATAAATGGCGGTTCTTTGTGTTCGATATTGAGAAGGGTCTGTGGCATCTGGAAGACAATACAAGAGCAGAAGACTTTGCATTCATAGATAATCAGCTCGTATTCACAGACCACGACAAGGGCAAGATCATAACGGTAACAGGATCCGCAAGCAATGGGGAAAAGGATCCCATCGAATGGTATGCGAAATTCGGGCCGTATGACGAGTTCCTTGAAAACAAGAAGGTGTACTCCAAGATCAATATGCGACTCCTGATGGAAGAGAACAGCGATATATCCGTATGGATCTCCGTGGATGAGGGTGCCTGGGAGAGCGTATGCCATCTGTCCACATACTTCAAGAGGACTGTGGAGCTTCCCATCGTTCCAAGAAGATGTGACAAGTTTGCTGTTTTGATCACGGGTACAGGCTATACGAAGATAGAGTCTATGGCTCGGTTAGTGAGAGAGGGGACGATGAGATGATAAGACTTGAATATCCCAAAACAGATATAAGCAATCTCTCAGACCATGACAAGATCATAGCTTTGAAGAATCAGGTGGATATACTTGCAAATAACCTGCAGATAGTAATGGATTCCATTGAAGATGATCTGGAAAGGCTGTCGGAAAATGAAAATAAGTAACGTAATAATCGTGCTGATACTTTTGGCTCTCACGGTGGGAGCCATAAGCTACATATATTCAGCACCACTCTTATATATCATATGGGAAATGAGGTGAAAGGAAATGAATAAGGAATGGCTTAAAGCAGCTCTTATAAGGGCATTAAAGACCTTTTGTCAGGGTCTGGTAACCATGATAGGAGCGGACTATATCTCCATCGTAGACCTTGACTGGGCGAGAATGCTCGGCATGGCAGCAACGATGGCACTCGTATCTATCCTTACAAGCATAGCAGGACTTCCCGAAGTTCAGAAGATAGAGGAGGAGATCAATGAGTAATTCACCATTAGTAAACTATGTGAAACTTTCTCCCCACTACGATTCAAGGGACGGGAAAAAGATAACCGATATCACTATCCATCATATGGCAGGCAACCTTACAGTCGAGCAATGCGGTCAGGTATTCCAGACAAGACCCGCTTCTTCAAACTACGGAATCGATTCACGTGGAAGAGTCGGTATGTATGTAGAGGAAAAGTACGCTTCATGGGCTAACTCAAACTTCGCTTCTAATCAGAGATCTATCACGATTGAATTAGCGAATGACAGAACAGGCGGGAACTGGCACGTGAGCGATACGGCCATCAACAAGTGCATCGAACTCTGTGTAGATATCTGTAGAAGGAACGGCATCAAGAGACTCAATTTTACCGGTAATACTTCAGGGAACCTTACAGCACATCGTATGTTCACGGCTACGGCTTGCCCAGGCGATTATCTGTATAGCAAGTTCAACTACATTGCAAACGAAGTCAATAAACAGTTAGGCCAGCCTGTAGGCACTCTCGTGGTAGACGGATATTTTGGCGAGTTATCCACCATGAAGTTACAGAAGATGCTCGGCATCGTTCAGGACGGATGGGTAGGCGGACAGACAGAGCCGTGCAGACCTTATCTGATGAACTGGACTACGGCAAGATATAACGACGGATATCTCGGATCAACTACAGTAGACAGACTTCAGAGATACGTCAAGAACAGAGGATTCAATCCTGGGGACATCGACGGGCTTTGCGGAAAGAATACCGTTATAGCTATCCAGAGATTCCTTAACTCGAAAGGTTATGACGTGAAGGGCGTAGACGGATACTTCGGGCCGGATACGGCAAAAGCATTCCAGAGATTCTTAAACTCTATATAAGTTTATATCGGGGCGAGGCGATCTAAAAAATATACTTTGCTAATGTGAGCAAGAGTGGTTGTGTCTCTAAACCCTCGCCCCATATAATACAGACATTCGTGAAAGGAGAATTAAATGGCAACAAATAACGAGCAGTATAAGAGTGCATACTCGACCATGATCAATGATCTTGTGAATAAGGCCATAAATCGTGAGGTGTTCCAGTATGACCCTGCCACGGACGCTGCCTATCAGTCATATGCTAAACAGTATGCAAGACTCGGTGACGAAGCAGCAAGGGATACCCTTGCGGACGTTTCGGCTAACACAGGCGGTCTTGCATCTTCTTATGCTGTAACGGCTGCACAGCAGGCAAGAAACAAATACAACGAGGCTTTGACGGACAAGATACCGGCACTCATGGAAGCAGCTTATGACAAGTACAGAAATGAATATAATGACACGCTGGCGGGTATCGGCACTCTCCAGGGGCTGGACGATTCCGCATATAACAGATTCTCTACAGACAGAAGCTTCAACGAGAACGTAAGACAGTACAATCAGAACTATGAGCTGGACAAACAGGGACAGCAGTTTGAACAGATGCTCAACAGATGGACTACTCTTGGATATGCGACAAAGGATGTGGCTAAATTCTTCGGTATTCCTGAAGGAACTAAAACAGACGATAGTTCATACAGATGGGCCCAGTTTGCTTTACAGCAAGCGACTGCCGGCTCTTCGGGTGGATCGGGTGGCGGAAGCGGTGGTCGTAGACGCAAGAGCAAGAGCTCGGGTGATGATACAACTACAAGCAGTCCGAATACTGGCTCGGTTTCATCACCTATCAAACAGTATGCTCCGGCTAAAGTTGCATATAAAGGCGGTCTCACAGTTTATAAGGGGGCACCTGTTGCCTACGATGTAGACAAGAGCAACAACAAAAACAAAGTAACCAAGAAGTATGCATATACTCGTTAAAAGGAGATAACAATGCCATTAAACGAAAGCATATACAGAAGAAAAGAGAAGGAAGAAGAGGAACGCAGAAAAAGAGAACAGGCTGCGGAGATGTTTACCAGCGGAGCACAGAGCTCTTCAAACTCAAATTCGGGCAATTCCTCGACTTCTTCACAAAACTCGTCTCAAACGTCACAGGGGGGCTCACAGAGTCCCTCTGCAATAAGCAAACTGTTCCATTCAACGGCAAGGAAGTATTCTAACGCCACAGCGAATGATCCTACAAGGAGAAACAGCAGAGGACAGGAAGTATCAAGCAGAGCCCGTACCAGAAGTGCCGTAAACTCTCCGAAGGCTACAGGAACGAAGATAAAAGAGGACACAGGCGAGTGGGCAAAGAATGAGGCATACGGTGCCTTAACAGGATTTAATAAGGAACTCGCTTCCGCAGCAGACTTCCTTCTTCCTGATGTTATTACTCCGAAGAAAGTACAGAACGTCCTTGACTATTACAGAAATGCCGATGAGGAACAGCAGCAGAAGGTACAGGCATCGAGAGGCGACTCCAAACTCCGTGAGATAGCGGGTACCATAGGCGGTGAAACTCTTAAGAATATCCCTGCTGCAGCAATGGCAATGCTCTCAGGCGGTACATCTGTGGGTGCTCAGGTAGCAGGCAAGGCGGTTCCTTCTCTCCTTGAAGGTGCACAGATGGCAAAGACCGGCAATATCGTACAGAGAGCGATGAGCGAGGTTGCAAGGACTTCCGGACAGAATCCCATGTTCTGGGAGACCTTTATGAGGACTGTGGGCCCTACATATGACAACGAGATACAGAACGGTGCGGATCCTATAAGGGCTACGTTATCCGCATATGCGAACGCACTCCTTAATGCACAGATAGAGATCGGCGGTGGTGTTGAAGTCTATGACCCTTCGGAGGTATTCTGGAAAGCTGCAGCACGAAGTGCTAAAGAAGAGGGCCTTGAAGAAGTACAGCAGTACGCCGTTGAGAACCTGGTAAATAAGGCTGTTGGATCTAACACGGCTAAATGGTTCTCCATGAACCGTGGAGAGGATGCTGTTATCAATCCTATTGATATGGCCGAACAGGGATTCTATGGTGCAGCCGCAGGCGGACTTATGTCAGGCGGACGTACTTTAGGAGTAAATGCCGTAAACAGTATTCGTAACGATAACTACAGAAATGCCAATCCGGATCTTGAAGAGAGAGCCAATGAGCTGATACAGAGAGCTTCCTTACAGGGAAGAGAAGGCGAGATGGCTACAAGGGCACAGAACCTTGCGGAAGAAGTATCCGATCAGATGGCAAGAGGCAAGGCTCCCACAGCTTATCAGATGAGAGAGCTGGAGAGAGCCGTAGCAACAGACGAATACTATAACGATAAAGCTTATCAGGAAAGCTCTCAGGAGAGATATAACCAGGCGGTAAACGAGGGAAGAGCAAATACCGTTGAGAGTACGGGAACAGCCGACGAGTATTACGGCTTCCAGCGTGGGCTCACAGAGACTGAACAGAGGAACTACGAAAGAGCAAAAGCCGTAATGGGAGAAGATGCTTCCGAGAGAAGCGTAATCGCCGTAGGCAGGTTCATGACCGGTTCCGAGAGCAACAGCGATATCGATACCATCCTTTTAGATCCTAAAGCAAAGAGTGCTGTGGAAGAACTCACAGACGTGACTCTTCCTATAAACAACACGAAGGCAAGGACTGAACTGGAAAACCTTGCACTTGCTCATAATATTGCGAACAACGACAGGATTCTTGAAGAGACTCATAACGATATCCGCACCAATATGTCAAGACGTGGCGGTGAGTTTTTTGATCAGAACTATGACGAGGCTGTGGCGACTATTGACGAACCTAACGCAGCCGATATCTATGAGAGCTTCTTCTCAAGATTCTATACAGCCGGTACTGTGGAAGGTGCGGACTTTGAGAAGACTTATAACAGGATAATCTCTCCTTTAGTCGAGGACTTTGGTGAGGAGCTTGGCACAAAGATATCTCAGGTATTTAACCATGACTTTGCACAGAAAGTATTTGCAGAAGGACAGATAGCTATGAACTCTGTAAGGGCAAAGGCTCAAGGCAAGAGGTTATCTGTCAAGGCTTCCGAGAATCCCGCAGGCTTTACCTATGAGGCGGAAGCAAGAAAGCATATCTCCGATAAGGAAGCGGAACTCTTCACGAAGCTGGCTGAACGTGCGAAAGTACATATAAGGCTTGTAAGCTCCATTGCCGGTGGTAAGGCTAATGGATCCTATGATCCTGAGACGGGTGTCATCCTCATTGCAGCAGACTCCGATAATAAGTTTATAACCGTATTCAAGCACGAACTTACTCACCATCTGAAGAACACTTCTCCGGAGATGTATCAGAAGTTAGAGGACTTCGTTTTCAAGAGATGGTATGACGGAGACCCTGAAAAGATGGAAGAGAGGGTACAGGAGTATCAGAAGAGATACGGCTTCCGCCCTGATGAGGCTCGTGAGGAGATCATAGCGGACGCTTCCGAGGCATTCTTCACAGACCAGGGTGCTATCAATGACGCTGTTACCTTCAATGAGAAGATGGCCCGTGCTATCCATGACGGTATCAAGAGTTTGCTCGATACCTTCCTTGATCTGGTAGACACAGACAGACGTGCTGACAAGGGATACGGAGACTTCCTTGAGGATCTCGATATCTTAAGAGATGCGGAGAAGATGTGGCTTGAAGCACTCAATGAAAGTGTAGGAAGAAGCAAGGCACAAGCAGAAACGGAGTCAAAAGCTAAAGGCGAAGTTAAACACTCCTTAAAGGACTCTGACGGCAATACGTTATCCAAAGGGCAGCAGGAGTACTTCAAGGATTCTAAAGCAAGGGACGAAAATGGCAACCTTCTTGTGCTGTATCATGGTACAGAGAATGCTGGCTTTACGATTTTTGATAGTGAGGCAGGAATATCATCTCCGGCGTTCTTCTTCACAAACAATCTTGAGATTGCCAAAGGATATAGTGGTACGCATGACATTGCGAGAATGCCGTCCTTTAAAAGTGTCGAGGCAGTCCAAAAGGCTATTAAGAATGACATGGATGCCGACATAGAGATCCGGAAAGAAGATGGCAAGTATGTTATGTACGAGGATGGAGATTATGTAGATGAGTCAAGAAATTTGAATGATCTGTATAATCTCTATAATCAGTATAGTGGCTTTGGTGGTACAAGTGCGAACTACAAGGTATACCTTAATGTTAATAATCCGCTTATTGTAGATGCTAAAGGCAAATCCTGGGATGACATCACAACAGATTTTTCGGACGAACCTATGACATCAAATGCCATAGCGGAATATGCTAAAGAGAATGGCTATGACGGAGTCGTTATAAGAAATGTAGTAGACGCCGGCCTTTATAACTCTTCAGGTGAGTATAAGACAGGAACAGATGTTATTGCTTTCAATCCGGAACAGATAAAGGATATCGACAATAAGAATCCTACCAAAGACCCTGATATCCGCTTTTCTATGAAAACTCCTGTAGAAGAAACCAGGAAGATGATTGCGTGGCATAACATTAACAGCAGCAATATCAACGGGGTTCTCGAACTTGGTGGACTGGCAATGCCGTCATTTGCTATAAAACCTTCAGATATAGGTCACGGCACTTATGGAGACATAAGTATCATTGCAAGTAAGGACAGCATAGATCCCAAGGTCAGCAAGTCGCAGATGATATTTGGCGGTGATGCATGGACACCTATGTTCCCTGATGTAAGCATCAAGGCGAGTGAAAAAGTCGCAAAGAGGATAGATGAAAGGCTGAAAGGCATATTAGGGATAAAACGTTCTAATGAGCTTCCTGGCAATTTGAGATACCCTGCTATTGATACAAGCAATTTACAGGATCAGCTTCAAAGATGGGGAGACCCGTATAATGCCTATGGAAAGAATACCGTACTTCGCCTTGCGTATGTAATGAATGGATTGGGCAAGCAGTATTCTCTGCCTATGAAAGAAGGGAATTTAGGCGGATATGACAAAGCCTTTTGGGAGCTCGTTGATGACAGACTTCCGAAGAAATCCATTCAAGAGTTCATAAATGAAGATGTTATGCAGTACGAACCTATATTGCGTGACATTATGTATGAGACTTACGGAAAAGCTTTTGACGAGAAATTTAAGGGCAAGAAAATGAAATTATCGAACCCTTATAAAAAAGAATTGTCATGGGGCGAAGTTGACAGGATCATATACGATTTGAACACCTACAGAAAAATTGGTATTAAGCCCGACGCAGATACAGTCGCTTTAGAGAACGATCTCGATAACATAATCCAAGAGAACGAGGACGGGTACAAAAGATGGATTGACGAACTATTTGACGGTGTAATCGAAAAGAAGGGAGTGCGTAATAACAAAGACATGTTCACGCCTTCCGGCAGCAGAAGAAGTTGGGAATCACTTCATGACGATTACAATCTTGCTAATATAGTCAAAGCGATGAAAGGCCAGTCTAAACAAGGCAACAATTCCATGTTCACAACTGCAGGGAATGTTAAGGGTGCTGCACTTAAATCCTATAGTGATATAGAAGATGTGCGTAGGGATCTCGGTCGAATCGCTCCTGAAGAAAGCGAAGAGATAAAGTCAAAATATGATCAGTTCATGGAAGATACCAGAGTACTTGCTAACCGGATAGCTGATGATCCATTCAGTGGATCCGAGATGCTTGCAGACATTTTATCCCATGCAAAAACTGAAGCTTCTATTTACAGATTCCTTAATAGGGAGTACGACTTTTTAAGAACTCAAAACCATCTTGACCTCAAGACTTTAGCCACGGACATCTATAATCTTGGCCAGTTAGCTAACACTCTTCCAATGGAATACTTTGAGTCAAAGATTTATAGAGCCTATCCGCTTCAGGAAGCACTCGCAATTGTAGTCCCTGATAATCTTGACAGTAAAACGGTGGACAGAATCAAAGAGTACAACGGCAATATCTTAACCTATAAGGCAGGAAATGAAGAGGATCGTCTTGCCAAAGTTAACAGCGTTGAGGGTGCAAAGTTCTCCCTCAAATCCAACGGAGAATCACGTTCCTATCAGTCCACCATCACGAAGCTTGAGAACCAGGTTAAGGACCTTAAGAGCGAGTTCAAGAGAACTAACCTTAAGACCGCAGACCAGAAGCAGGTACGTATCCAGGCAGGTAAGCTCATAACAAGACACGGCTCTAATATGCAGGCACAGAAGAGCCTCATAGATACCTTTAACGAGATCTTCAGGCTGTATAAGGAGAAGGGCACGGATGCTTTTGATGAAGTCTATGAGATAGCGAAGAACGAAGCAGTCAACATCGTTAACAACATAAGTGTTGTACATAACGAAGGAGAGGAAACATACAAGGCTATCAAGGACTACTTAAGGAATACTCCCATCACCATCTCCGAGGACATGAAGAGGAATATCACAGACTTCAACGACTTCAGGAAAAGGTACTTCGGAAAGCTCAAGATCACCAACGGCAATACTACCAACATCGATACCGTCTATATGGAACTTATGGAGTTATTCCCCGAACAGTTCACAGAGGATTACGTGAACCCTGCGGATCAGCTCTATCACATGGCGGACGTGCTTGACAACTATGCTCCGTACTATGAGACATTAGACGGTGCTTCCGAAGAGATGCAGGACTATGTAGTCGATATCGCTTCCGATATTATGGAGACCGCATACGGCTTACAGACCAAAAAGACCTTTGCGGATAAGAAGTATGAGGAAAAGGTAAGGGCTGTAGAGAAGGCGAGACAAAAGGCTCTGGAGTCAAGAGATGTTGCACTTGACAGACAGAAGAAGCGTTACGAGAAGAAGCTGAACGATCTCAAGCAGCACAACAGGGATGTGCGTGAAGGCAGAAGGGAGAGGAAGGAAGAGTCTGAACTCAGGAGCAAACTTCTTAAGGTAGCGAGACGACTTGACAAGATGAAGACTACCAAAGAGAACAGAACCCTTATCCAGAACCTTATAGGTGATATGGACCTTGTGGCCAAGTCAATGACCGGCAAGACTCTGAATGATCTTAACGACTTAAGAAATTGGTACGACGAGCAGAAAGAAGCGGATCCATTCTTCTATGATCCCAATGTAGAAGCGAAGCTGAAGAGACTCACAAAGAAACAGATAGCGAACATGGACCTTAACGATGTGCGTGATCTGAACGAAGTCCTGAGAGCGATAGAGACTTCTATAAGGAATGCGGATAAATTCCTTAAGAGCTATTACAAAAAATCAGTCAAGAAGGCAGGACTTGAAGTAATAGAAGATGTTAATAACTCAAAGGGAGTAAAGGACAATCCTCTTGGAACCGTAGACAGATTCTTTATCAATGGCACACTTTCTCCGGAAAGGCAGATACACAGAATCACGGGATACAATGATAATGATCCTCTGTATGTAGCGACAAAGGAGCTGTCAAAAGGCCAGAGGGATATGCTCTTCTATCAGATGAACTCCTGGAATATGTTCAAGAAGTTTATGAAGGACAAACAGTTTATTAATTCTCTCAACGGAAAGAAGGCGAGAGAGATAGAACTGTCTGCGATATCCAAAGATAAGGAAACGACCATTAAGGTAACTCCGGACGTAGCGATATCACTTTACTTGTCCAGCATGAATGATGACAACATGAGACACATGGGAGTCGGCGGTGTGGAAATACCTGACATCAAGGCATATAAGAACGGTGAACTTAAGAAGGCTTACAGAAACTCCACAAGGGTGACATTCTCAAAGGAACAGCTTGCAGCAATAGAAGGATCTCTCACAAAGCAGGAGAAGGCTTTTGCGGATACAGCACATGAGTACTATAACTCCGTTGCTCCAAAGGCCATAAACGAAGTAAGTGAGATCCTCAAAGGTTATTCTTTGGCACAGGTTGAGAACTACTTCCCTATTCAGGTAAATAAAAACTTCCTCGACAGAGACTTTGAATCACTTAAGTTTGACGGGACTATTGAGGGTATGGGTAGCCTGAAGGAAAGAGTCAAGGCAAGCAATCCCATAGTCATCAACGGAATAGTTGATACTATCACAAGAAGCATTAACGAAAACTCCATGTATGTAGGTCTGGCAATTCCCGTAAGGAACTACAGCAAGCTCCTCGGAGTAAAGAACATAACCTATACTGAAAGTGACAGAGGCGGAAAGACCGAAACCAAAGTCGAGTATAACGGCTCTGTCAACGAGTCTATCTCAAAGAAGTGGGGCGATCAGGCTATGAAGTACATCGAGAAGTTTATGACAGACTTACAGACAAGCAGAGGCTCCGATGATGACTGGGAAGCCGTACTCAATAAGTGGAGATCCAACTACGCCGGTGCTGTGCTTACTCTTAATGCTTCTGTTGCCATCAAGCAGGCAGCATCGTATCCCACAGCGATGGCTGTACTCGGAGCAAAGCCTCTTGCGAGAGCTATGGCTGACGTGGGTAAGGTAGACCTTGATCTTATAGAGAAGTACACTCCGTTACAATGGTATAGATCTCAGGGGTACTCCACGAAGGAACTCGGAGATATAAGAGCCGGAAGAAAAGGCTCCGCCGTCGATAAACTGACATCTGTTCCCATCCTTAATTGGATTCAGGCAATGGATGTACTGACCACAAGAAAACTGTGGAAGGCTTCGGAATACTATGTAAGGCAGAATAACAGGAGTCTTAAGCAGGGAAGTGATGAGTACTACAAGGCCGTTGCGGATATCTACAACAGAGTAATTGAAGAGACCCAACCGAACTACACAGTAATGCAGAGACCAGGACTTCTGAGGTCCGACAAGTCAATGGTACAGATGCTCAATATGTTCAAGACGCAGCCTTACCAGAACTTCAATATCCTTTACGATTCCATTGGAAACTATAAGGCAAAGGCGAAGGTATATAAGAAGGACAAGAGCTCGAAAGCTCAGGCTGACGTCAAGAAAGCATACAAGGATATGCAGAACGCTGTTCTGTCTCAGGTATTACAGCTCGCAGTCTTTGCAGCTATGACATCACTTTGGGCATTGTTCAGAGGCAAGGACGATAAGTGGAGAGATGAGGACGGCAAGCTTTCAATCGAGTCCTATATGAAACAGCTTGGTAAAGATATGTTAAGCGGTTCTGCTGCGATGATCCCTCTCGGTGCAGACTTATATAATGCGATATCAAGTGCAATTACAGGAGATTACTATTACGGATTCTCATCTGTAACAGACTCATCCATTTCGGATCTGTTCAATTCACTTAACCAGACTATGACCCTTATACCTTCCGTTGCAGAATATGCAAAGGAAAGAAGACCTGGCGAACCTATCCCAGACGATCTTAAGAAGTCATCAAAGAAACTTCTTGAAAACACTTCAAGGTTCTCCGGAATCCCTTACAGTAATTTGAGGAATCTTTGGGACGGCGTATATCGTTGGGTAGCGATAGCAGGGCATGGTGAGTATGTAGGAGAATACCTTTCTCAGAAGGCTACGTTTGCGAAGACATCTGTAATGATGGATAACTTATTCAAGGCCTACAGAAATGACAAGGCACAGTATGATGAACTCCGTCAAATGATGATCGATGACGGCATTCAGGAGAGTTCCATCGATTACGGCATGAAGGACCGTATGAAGAAGAACAAGACCGAAGCCGAACAGAAAGAGTATGACGACAGTATCAAGACTCTTGAAAGGTCTTCCCTGTGGAAGGATGCGGATGCAGAAGATAAAGAGGGCTACGAGAAGATCATTGAAAAGATAGCCGTAGGAATTGAAGACGGTGATACTGAATCTTATGCGAAACTTGCGTCAAGCGGAGTATCTGAAGAACAGGCCATTCTTTATAAGCTGGCACTTAAGAAGGTGGACAAACCTAATAAGAATGGAAATCTGGGAACATACACGAATGACGAAAAGGAAGCAGCACTCAGGCTTCTTATGAAAGACTTTAACCTCACGGCTAAACAGAAGGAAGCACTCAAAGGCTAACGACATAGGGGGGCCGAAAAGGTCCCCCGAATGTGCTATGTTGAACGCATGAAAGGAGCAAGGGAATGAGCGAAACAATCACAGTCGCACTCATATCCGGAATCTGCGTAGTGGCATCAGCATTGATCACGGCAGCGATATCCAAGAGCCAATTCTCAATGGAATTGGACAAGCGTATCGCTGTAATGCAGACAAACATCGGGAATATGACAGACGACATAAAGGCACTTACTGTGGAAGTAAGGGCCCACAACAGCTTCGGCACCAGGATTGCGGTGATGGAAGCACAGATAAGAGAATTAAAAGGAGACCATAATGGATAAAGATATATCTTTTGTAGCGTTTGAGAGCGTGTGCTCAAGGTTTGAGAGAACGATCAAAAGGCTTTGGATACTCGTTATAATCCTTACGGTACTTCTTGTAGGGACAAACTGTGCTTGGTTATGGTATGAATCACAGTTTGAATTTGTGGAAAGCACAGAAGTTAGTCAGGACGTTGATGCCGAGGATGGCGAGAATGTAATAGTAAACGGCATAGGAGATATCGATTATGGCGAAAGTGAAGCAGACGGTTAAGACTACCAAAACACGTGTAAAGACTAAAGGCAAGGGTGCCGACTATATAAGGTGCAATATGTGTCACGGCACCGGAATTGTCAAGAACGGACACAAAAAGAAAAGCAACTGATGAAGTACGACCTGGAACTGTCGAGATCCGAGCTGGAGAAACTCATAGACGAATGGATCCTTTCGGAGAGAGACAGAAAGATTTTAAAACGAAGGCTCATCGACGGCATACGCTTTGAGCCACTTGCTGAAGAGTTTGACCTTTCCGTAAGGTATACCAAAACTATTGTCTACAAAGGTGAGGACAGACTCTTCAGGCATCTTGAAAGGAGAGACAATGGCGAACGCAAGGAACTATGAAGAATACAGAAAGCAGGTCCTTGACGAACTTGGCATAGAATATGTGCTCGAGGATATCACGGACTTCAGAAGATGGAAAAAGAAGTTGCTGGACGGCCTTGCTGATCTCATTACCAAAGGTGATATGACCGAGCCTGTTGCAAAGTGGCTTGAAGCACATCCGGAGATCACAACTACCATACAGGACGGAGAGGTAACCACAGTTAAGATAGCAGACGAAGCCATCAACAGCGACAAGCTGGCGGATGGCTCTGTTACATTTGCGAAACTTGCGAACGGAGTAGTAAAGAATGTTACTCCTGACTATACTTCCGGTAAACTCAAAGTACAGTTTTCCAATAACACAGAAGTTGAGATAGAAGTAGCCGACAAGACCGCAAGAACCAGACTGGATTCACATGACACAGCACTTGATACAAAGGCTAATGTGTCGGATCTTACGGCAGAAATAAATGCAAGGCAGAGTGCTGTCACAGCAGAGGCCACAGCGAGAGAAAATGCTATTTCTCAGGAGGCATCGGCAAGGACTTCGTCCGACGCTGCGATTAATGCGAGAATAGATAATATTGTTGCACTTCCTGAAGGATCCACCACGGGCGATGCGGAGCTTATGGATATTCGTGTTGGGGCAGATGGTGTAACATTTCCAAGTGCAGGTGATGCAGTAAGAAAACAAGTTTCTAATTTAAAAAATAGTATTATTAAAACTGTATCATTGGAAACAAGTGATATTTATAATGGATATGTCAACTGCAATGATGGTACATTCGTAGATAGTGCCAGCTATAAAAGAACAGGGCATGTACCTTTGAATGGTGCGATTTGGGGAAGAACCGTCCTTGTAAATTGCACATTTGTTGGTAGTAGCGGTGTTTCCTTTTATGATCAAAGCAAGCACTTCATAAGAGGTTATACTTTCGACACAAGGCCAGAGGGCGGAAAATGGGGATTCAATAAAAACCTGCCTGTTGTTATACCAGAAAATACATACTATATAGCAATAAGCATAGGGATAGACAATTATTCTAATCCAAGCGATTTGGCTATTTTGTATGCGGATACCAGCAGCAACTCTCTCACTACAGTAGAAAATAAGATTTCTGCCTTAAGGAGAGACATATTAAACGGCTGCCATGTCAACCCTGTGGACATAGTTGCAAATGGTTCATTCAATGCTTATGGGGTTACAACAGGAGCATCAAACAGAATCCGTACTGATTTAATTCCAATTAAGTCAGGGGACAAAATTATTATTGAAAATGGATCGTTTGAACATGCCATTGGTATGTGGAACGGACAACCGTCGCAATCTACCATAAAAAGAAACGATAATTCTTTTTTAGCAATAACAGAAGAAATAACGGCTCTTTATGATGGATATATAGTAGTTGTATTTAGAAAACCGGATAATACAGATATTGCCCCAAGTGATTTTGATGGTACAGTTAAATTATATAATCCTCTCATATTGAAACATGAGGAGAAAATAGCAGAAATTGATTCCGATCTGGAAGACATTACTGATGGATATTCGCATGGGTACGTATATGGAACTGTTGTAGCTAATGGATCGTTCACTGCAACAGGAGTTTCAACGGGAATATCATATCGAATCCGAACCGATTTAATTCCGGTCAAGTTAGGGGATAAAATCGTTATTGAAAATGGCTCTTTCGAACACGCTATTGGAATGTGGGACGGAACGCCATCATGGTCTACCTTAAAGAGAAACGATAATTCTTTTTCAGCAACAACAGAAGAAGTAACAGTGCCATATGATGGCTTTATCGTAATTGTTTTTAGAAAATCGGGCAACCCGGATATTATTCCAAGTGATTTTGATGGCAGAATATATCTATATAACACAATTGCTTATAGAGAAAGCGTGGCGATTAGTGAAATACCATTAGTTCCGAGCTATTATTATTCGGGTAATTATTTAGAAAATAAGGCATCAAGAATAAACACACTTGGAAAACTTGGCGATGATGTATTTGTGTTTATTACAGATATTCATTGGGAACGTAATGCCAAGTACAGCCCCGCATTAATATCATATCTTGGCCAGAATTGTGCAATCCACAAAATTTTTAATGGTGGAGATACTGCAGATGCTTCACTCTTAAATGTTTATAAAAGATATAGAAAAACAATAGATGGAGAAGTTTATCATGTGACTGGAAATCACGATTGGTTTTATCCAAGTGATGGAAAAGACCTGTATTATTGCATGGATGGTGCAAATAATAATCAAATTGGTGATGCTTTTAAGCACTATTGGTACACAGATAATGTTCAGCAGAAAATTCGCTATGTTGTCTTGAATCCATTTTCAAGGGAAGGTGAAACACAAACACTTACTGTTGGATATGATGCAGATCAAATTGCTTGGTTTACAAATGAAGCATTAGATGTCCCTAATGATTGGGATATCATAGTGTTTACTCACTTTTTAAGACTGACAACTGTTTCTATATATGAAGGTGCGGTTGCCATTGAAAACGCAATTGATTCGTTTAATAGCGACTCATCACATACAGGCAAAATATTAGCTGTATTTCAAGGTCATACGCATTGGGATGGTATTTATCACACAGCTGGCGGTGTTCCAGTAATTACAACAACTTGCGACAAATACGATTTATCAAATGAGCCAGAACTTGCACAGAGCGTAAGAGTATTAGGCACTGTGAGTGAACAAGCTTTCGATGTTGTTATTCTTAACAGAGATACAAAAACATTTACTTGTGTTCGTATCGGTGCATTAGCACAGAACAATATTGATAAATACAGAACTGATGAAGGCTTTGAGTGGGTAGGGTCACTTGAAGAAAGAGTTATTTCTTATAACAGTTAATCCCTATCTTATTATATAGCACTAACATTGCACGGATAAAGCACTTTGACATCATCGTCAAGGTGCTTTTATTATGCCATAATTTTCTCGTAAGGGGGAATACTTATGGCTTACGAATATTTCAACAACAATCCCATGATGCGGAATGTAGGAGACTGTTCCGTGAGAGCGGTCTCCAAAGCACTCGGTATAGACTGGGAGACAGCGTACATAAAAATCATGATCAACGGCTATTCGATGTGTGATATGCCGTCCTCGGATGCAGTCTGGGGAGCAGTCTTAAGGCAGAACGGATTCTACAGGGAAGCGATCCCTGATACTTGTCCCGATTGCTACACGGCGGAAGACTTCTGCGAAGAGCATCCGCAAGGGACTTATGTCCTTGCCTTTGGCGGTCATGTTGCCACCGTGGTAGACGGTGTGCTGTACGACAGTTGGGACAGTAGCCATGAGATTCCCCAGTATTATTTCTACAGAAAAGGGGATGAGTGATTATGGCATACAACAATATCTTTCCGATGACCTATCAGCCACAGCAGATGTACTATCCGCAGATGCCACAGCAGAGTCAGGGTCAGCCACAGACACAGAACGGCAACAATCTTATATGGGTCCAGGGAGAAGCCGGTGCGAAGAGCTACCTTGTAGCTCCGAATACTACGGTGACCTTATGGGACAGCGAGGCTCAGGTCATTTATCTTAAGAGTGCGGACGCTACAGGAATGCCGTCTATGAAAATTATAGACTATACGATTCGTAACAACACGCCACAGGAGAGCACCAGAGAGCCACACGGCGAGTTTGCGATGAAAACCGATGTGGAATCCATTCAGAAGGAAATCGTGGCTCTAAACGAACGTATCAATTCACTTGCAAAGAGGGGAGATGAAGTGAATGAGTAATCCTTTATTCAATATGATGGGCGGGGACCAGATACAGAACCCTATGCTGCAACAGTTGATGCAGTTTAAAAATAACTTTAAAGGGGATCCAAGAGCACAGGTACAGCAGATGCTAAACTCAGGACGGGTCTCTCAGGCACAATATGATCAGGCCGTAAAGATGGCTAATCAAATTCAAAAAATGTTTAGATACTAACCGAATGTGCACACGGTAGGTATAGATATAATTTTCAAAAGGGGGAAAATAAAATGGCTTTAGACGAAAATGGAATGGGCTTCTCAATGCCCGTCGCACCGATGTATGGTGCAAACAACGGAAGCGGATTCGGTAACGGTTGGGGCGGAGATGGCTTCTGGATCATCCTTCTTTTCATCCTTTTAGGCGGATGGGGTAATGGTTACGGCAATGGCGGTAACGGAACATCAGGTCTTTATCCTTGGATGAACCAGAGCGAGATCATCAACGACGGATTCCGTGACCAGATGCTCAACACTTCCATCAACGGTATCCAGTCCGCAGTAACAGGCGGATTCTCCGATGTGCAGATGGCTCTTTGCAACGGCTTTGCGGGAGTAGAGGCGGGAGCAAATGCAAGACAGATTGCTGATATGCAGAACTCCTTCGCACTCCAGTCACAGCTTGCATCATGTTGCTGCGAGAACAGACTCGGAACCGCAGACCTTAAGTACACCATGGCTACAGAGGCTTGTGCTACAAGAACAGCAGACGCTACCAACACAAGAGACATCATCGACTCTCAGACAAGAGGCACTCAGGCTATCCTCGACAAACTCTGCCAGTTAGAACTTGACGGTGTCAAGGGTCAGCTCGCACAGGCAGAGAGAGAAAACCTTGGCTTACAGAACCAGCTCAACATGGCTGCAATGCAGAACGGCATGAACAACGAAGTTGATGCTCTGTACAACAGACTTAAGAACTGTCCTGTACCCTCAATGCCTGTATACGGAAATACTCCTATCTTCACCTGTGGCCAGACCGCAGGATGTGGATGCGGATGCGGTGGAAGTTTCTAACAGGGGGTGAATGCGATGGCAGAATATGTTTATAATCCGGTTCAGGTAGTTTTACCTAACCAGCCTGTAATACTTGACGACTCGATTCCCTGTAACCGTGGATACGTTTATCACAGGAACCAGTCCGGCAACCTTATTCTCCGTGGGATCACTCCGAACTGTTTCGCAAGGTACCAGGTAACCTTTAACGGCAATATTGCTGTTCCTACAGACGGAACGGTAGGACCTATCGCTGTAGCCCTTGCTATAGACGGTGAGCCTATCCTTACATCAAAGGCGATAGTTACGCCGGCTGCCGTGGATGAGTACTTCAATGTTACATCCACAGCGATCATAACAGTACCTAAAGGATGTTGCTTCAGTATATCGGTAGAGAATGTCTCAGAAGGGGCTACGGCTGCCGATACTCCTACGGCAATAAACGTCCAGAACGCAAACCTTGTAGTAAGCAGAATCGCATGAGAAAGGGGGAAGCAGAATGCGTGAGTTATATGACATCAAGGATAATCTCCTGAAGGAGATGAAAGCATATGCCAAGAAGGATGTGACAGCCTCATCCCTTACCATGATTGATACACTTGCCCATGCTCTTAAGAATATAGACAAGGTCATCGAGAAGTGCGAGGAAGAAGAGGGTGGCGAATATTCAAACGGCGGAAGCATGAGAGGATCATACAGCGACGGATACTCAAGAAGATATTCCGGAGACGAGGGTTCTTACCGCAGAAGAAGAGACTCCATGGGAAGATACTCAAGAGACGGGTATTCAGGTCACGATGACATCGCCATGGAGCTTCAGGAAATAATGAGAAGTGCTCCTGACGACAGGATGAGACAGAAGATACAGTCCGTTCTTGACAGAATGTAAAAAGAAAAGAGAGAGCTTAATTGCTCTCTCTTTTACTATTCATCTCTGCTGTCGATGAGTTCCTTCTTGGCGTATGCCATGAACTTGTAGTAACAGGATGAGTGCATATCCACTCTGTCTTTCTTCTTATCGTCCACGGCTACATCGAAACTCATCTTAAAGCCGGACGGGTTTATCCTTTTCCTACACAGATCGCATATACATTCTATCATCATTCTTCCTCCGCTTCTAATATCGGTTTAATATCCTTCAAGTCGTGTTTCCATATCTCCATATAGTTACCGTCCCAGTATTGTTCTTCTAACTCCCTAAAGTTCACAATATCTCCGTGACCCTTGGGAATTTGGATGGCGATACCTTCCTTATATTCATAACCATAACCATAGTCTTTATATACATCACCATTAGCCCATATTTCGATTTTAATTGGCTTTTTTTCGTCTTTCGGCAAATCAATCCCTTTAAGTATTATGCTCATCTCTTCTCCTTTCCCACTCGTCAAATCTTCCTTCGAAATATCCTTTAGCCCATCCTCTGTTGTATCCTATAGACCACGCTCCTAATATAATTACTATACCGCCCAACACAGATAATGCTATTAAAATCTCATTCATCACTTCTCCTTCCATTCTTTTAACCCTCTTTTTATTCTGTCTGTAAGTGTCTCGCTTTTCGGCTCGGCATATTCCATATGCTCATATAAGTCCATACAGTTCCGCTTACATACTATGCAAGGGAACTCCCACGGCTGACGGTCTTCGTACTTGCACATATCACATCCGTCTGCTTCGTCTCGCTCCTTTTGGTGAACGAGGATATAATCATAGTATGTCATTCGCTTCTCCTTTCTGTCTGCTCCGTTCAGCAAATCTGAATTTTAATTTGCATCTCTTGGACTCTCTGCGACAGCACCAATAAATCTGCGATTTACTTACTCCATAATGCTCACTTGCTTCGCTAATTGTATTGAAGAAGTTACCGTCATTAAGGCATATAACGCTCCAAACCTTGCCTTGATGAACCTTGCTCTGCAATCCCGTGCGGTATGCGTGATTCATATTTTCGCTTTTCGTAATCCATTCAAGATTATCGGCTCGGTTATTGTGCTTATCTCCATCAATGTGGTTGACTTGTAGTACGCTATTTGAATTTGGGATAAAAGTTTCGGTTACAAGGCGATGAACTCTTTTGGTTTCTTTATTTCCATTTTCACATAACGCAACATTTAAGTAACCACCCGTTGCTATCCACGGTTTCAAGATGTGGCTCGTTGCATCGTTCCGCACTTCTCCACTATCGCTTACCGAAAAGTTTTTATATCCTTTAATCTTTCGCCACATATTCACTCTCCCTTGGTTCTCCGTATGAGCAGAAGCCGTTTAGGTCTATATAACACGGTGCCCATTTTATTCTTTTACACATATGACCAGTTGAATGCTTACACTCCCCACAAGTTACGATGTCGATAGTTGGCAACTGCATAACCTCTTCGACTCCGTCACTATCTTCGTCCGTCATATAGATTAATGTTTCTACCACATCTCGCAGTTTAACCATTTCGTTATCACTATGCATTGTTTCTCCTCTTCTTTGTTTTTCTTAATTTCTTTTCTAACGGTGTTATTTTAAATTTCCCTTCCGTAACCGCTTTAATAAACCGTGGTAATTCTCCGTTAAAATACATCCCAATCCATTGCTCCTCGCTGACTCTTCCTCGTCCATATTTGTTGAATAAATCATATAATGCTTCTGCCCTTGCGGTTATCTTTGAGGCTTCAGCGGTAGTAATGGTCGAACCTTTAATGTATCCAAACTCATTTATGATGCTCATTACTCCCATATCATTCTCCTCTTTTCTTTCTCCGGTGGTACATTCTGCCGTCCTTGACGGCCCTTATCCTGTCAGCTTCTATTCCGTTGGCATCCATGACGTATTTCTTTTGTATATAGGTTTCCTCATTTTCCTGGTCTTTAGCTTTCCGGAAGGCTATGTATTTTTTACAAGTGGCGTGACACGGTGGATCCGCCACTCTATCCTTGCATCCAAGACAAGGGCCGTTAAGTCGTGCCATTTTTTATTCCTCTTCTAAAGTTACGTTTTCGATCTCTGCTCTGGCTTCGAGACAGTCAAGATAATCTTCCATAGCTTCAAGCTGCTTCTTCAGAAGGTAAGAAGGGCAGTTGAGCTCAAACTCCAGAGTGCCAGCCTCATATTTATTAATCATTTTATGCAGCCTCTCGTATCTTCTCTTTAACTGTCTGTACTCGATCTTGAGCCTTCTCTTGTAACCAGGAAGTTTTTCCCTTTTGGGTTCTTCTACTTTCTCAGGGCCCTCGTCCGGAACAGGGATGAATTTGTCTTCTATAACGTGAGCTATATACATGACGTGTTCTGCTATGAGGCATATGTCATCCCAGTCAAGATCACTTGATGACAATGCTTCCGCCGATGCGTCAAAGATATCATCGAGGGTGATGTAGAAGGGGGTATGTGTTCTCTTCTGCATGGACTTCTCATTCTCTTCGATGCGTGCGATAACGTCCTCTGTGATGCCGTCAAGCACTTCCTTAAGCTCTTCGATGCTGTTTACTTTAATCTCTCTTACTTTCTTCATTTTGGGTCTCCTTTAGTTTCTTTGCTATTTGATATATTACGTTAACGGTTACGCCATTACCGGCTTGCTTATAAAGCTGACTGTCAGAGTTTACGAACTGAGCTTTTTCAAAATAGTCATCGGCCCATCCCTGTAGTCTGAAGCATTCTTTTGGAGTAAGCTTCCTGATGACGACTTCTCTGCCATCATCGAGCAGCACTCCATGGATATCCTGTCCTGTCAATGTGAAACTCTCCTCTCCATCATCTTTGAATCTTCTTCCGTTCTGCCTTTTCTGGATTCGTGTCGGTGTAAGGCACGGCTTTACTATCAGAGGTTGGCTCATTCCGTGCCCCCCCGAGTGTACGCATATTTCCTTCAGGATCAATGACGCTTCCGCCGGATGGGTTGGGCTCTTTATCGGTGCCGTATACTTGACAGACTTGGATCACTCCCACGTCACATCCTGTGTCAAGGGTAGGGGATGTTCGCCCTTCATCTATAACTCTTCCTCTTCTTGTTTTGCTTTCAGGAAAGCTCAAATCTAATACCCCCCCCTCAATAATCTCGATGTATCCGAGTTTTGTTGCATTCTTTATTTTTATCATTTTTCATATTTCACATACGTCTGTGGCTGATTGACAACGCCTTTATAATATTCCTGCTGCAAACAGTTTGACAGTTCTGTTTCTCTCGGTTTTGACTTATCGGTACGTCCGGATATTATCGCTTGTGGTATCCTGTTACCTTTAGGATATGTCTGTCTGTCTGTCTGTCTGTCGCAACAAACGTGCCAACTGAGTTAGCTTCACCTGTTCTTGCGGTTAAAGTCCCTGTGGTAATAGTTTCGCATCTTTGTAACTGAGAAGCCTGTTCATCGTCTCTTTTGAGAGGAAATACTTGGGATCCACTTCGTCCTCTAAGATGTCCGATAATAAAGCATCGTTCTCTGTTCTGTGGAACTCCGAAGTCTTTTGAGTTGAGAATTTCCCATTCTGCATCGTACCCCCCCCTCATCCAGCTCAACGAGAAGTTTGGCGAAATCCCATCCGCCATTAACACTAAGCAGATTCTTAACATTCTCAATGAATAGCCAAGTGGGCTTCTTTTTTTCTTCGAGCTGTCCAAGAAGGTACATAACTCTGAAAAACAAGCTTGAACGGTTTCCTTTAAATCCAAGTTGTTTTCCTGCAACGGAGATGTCCTGACAAGGGAATCCGAAACACCAACAGTCAGATTCTGGAATGTCATCTGCGTTTGTCCTTCTAATATCTCTGGAATACCATTCACCGTTTCTGTATTTGTCATTTGATATGATCTCCTTTTGCCTTTGGCTGAAGTCTAATTTTGACAGTTCTTCTCTTTGCTCGTCTGTCAGTAGGTGCATAGATACGTAAGATGCATATGCATATTTATCGAATTCACAAAAGCCTACACATTCATGACCCGCAAGTTCCATGCCTCTGCGGAATCCACCAATGCCGGCAAACCAATCTATAAACTTCATGACTCTTTCCTTTCGGGCTTCTTGTCTATCTGGAATATCCATGCTCCTGTCTCATCATCGAGCTTGTATGCCAGTTTATATTCCGTCATGAGTTTCATCACTTTATCCCTTGACATCCGGACTTCTCTTGTATGTTCTCCGTATGCGACAACAAGGAAGGCTGCTGCAAAGGATTCGAGCCATTGGATAAGTTCATCCTTGAGGATAATAGTGCGGTCTCTGTCTCGGACCTCTTGTACCCTCTTATCGAAGTTTTCCTGAAGCTGTTGTTTCTCGCTCTCAAGATCCTTGAGCTTTCTCTCAAGCTGGCCGTTCTTACGCATGAGCTTCTTTATCTCTTCACTCTGCTGTTCGATTTTATTCTTCATAATGTTCTCCTTTATTACCGATTGGGGTTTATCCTGACTGTAGATATCGTTCATACGCTCGGCGAACGGGCATTTCTTCCAGTCCGCCGAACAGTATTTCTTTAAGATCATGCTTTTCTCACCTGGCCCATAGAAGGACCGGATGGTGTCCTCGCATGATATTGATTTTTTACGTTCCCTTTTAAAGTAGGGACACAGGATATACATTGCCATTTAGTTTTCCTTTATGAAGCCGTCATTAATTCCTACGGCTATAAGGTACTGATAAGGGTTAGAGATAGGTTCGTCATCTTCACGTTGTGATATTTTCACATCTGCGTAACGAATCAGTTGTGTGAAGTTATCGTAGTCTCCGCATAGATTTATAAGATTTTCCTTTTCCTCGCCCTTTAATCTATTTAATATAGATAAATCGTCATTCTTACTCTTTATCTTATTCTTACTCTTACTCTTACTCTGACTCTTACTTGGACACGTTGGACTTGCGATGGACAAATGTTGGACATTGTCCAACGAACGTTGCTTTCTTTTCTGTTCTGCCCAGTAGGTTTCAGAACCTATCATCTTGTTAACTTCGGTCATGTAATATGTGCCGTCGTCCATCACTTCCATCATTCCAAGTTCGGTGAATACCTTGACTGCACTACGCACAATGTCCACGTTGGTGTCTGTTATAGTGGCAAGCATATTCTCGTTGTATGGTATGTTCTCGCTGAAACGTAGGTTCCCGTTATGATCAACAGACTCGCATAGGAGCTTAAGATAGAATAAGATATAGTCCTTACCGTTAGGCATAGACTCAATGATCCTGATGTCATGCCTTTTAAAGAAATCTCTTTTAAGCTTCAACCAGAAGTATTTCTTATCTTTTTCCGCCATGATTATCTCCCTTACCCGATAACAAACTTGAATCCCCTGAAGGGCTCTTTGCTTTTGATGATGTACTCCATGAGTTCCACAGGGACTTTTATAGCCTGTGCACATTTGTCAATGCTCTCGTACTCGATGTAGATGTTCTCTCTGGAGTTAAACTGGATGACCTTTGAGGTCTTGAGTTTCTGACGTTCTCTCTCCAGCCTCTTGAGGTCACGCTTGGTCGTTCCGTTCATTTCGTCTATCACTTCATCACGGGTGCGGAAGTGGATGCCGAGAGCACGGCATCTTGCCTGTGCTCTCTTCTCGCTTTCCTCAAAATCCTCATTGGATTTGTAAAAGGGGCATACACCTTGAAGGCATCCATAAGGGATAAGATTTAAAGCGACACAGCCATATCCAAGCTTGCCGGAGTTAACGCATTGTGAGTTGGTCTGCTTCATCGTCTGCTCCTTCCTTTACTACTTCAGCCTCTACGATCTCGTAGTCGGCTTCGGTCACAGGGTCAAGCTTTAAGATGTTTTCATCGTCTGTGTTATCGACATATTCAACGGTGTCATCACGGACGACTCCCATGTCTGCTTCATATGCCTTCTGAAATTCTATGGACATAACTCCCCACTTGGAGATGAGCTGCCTTAACATGGTTTTGATAGCCATTCCGTCGAAGTCTTTCTCCCAGAAGGTGTATCCCTTATGAGCACGGAATCCCTGAGAGTACTTGTTTGCATGAGCCATCATCTTGTCCTTGCTCCAATAGATAGCCTTGTGGAATCCGTTCAAGTATTCAAACATGGCATAGTATCCGATGGTGGGTGCGGACTCTCTTTCAAGCTCGTCCTCTATGAGGCGTACTTCTATCTCCTCGTTCAAAGGGTCATAGCTTATGAGCTCGCCTTCCTTGATGGCCATGGCATTGAGTTTCTTATACTGTCCGGAACGGATGGCAAGTTGAATATAGCCTTTATATCCGAGCTGGAACTGTGCTACCTTTCCTCTTACCTTGTCATTGAAGGGCACAAGATAGTACTGGCCGAGCTGTGGGGAAGGGGAGAGCTGTAAGGTCTCTCCTAAAAGACCGGCGGAGAGGATGGTAGCGGGGTCACAGTCCTGAAGGTTGGGGTTTACCGCTACAGCCGACGTGATGGCTGTTACGAAGCCCGCAGCTCTCTTGGGATCCCTTAAGGTATTGTTTATAAGGTTCTTGTAGGTATCGCTCTGTATCGCTACGGAGAAGGGTGTCTTGCCATTCTTTCTTGTGGTAGGTACGGATACGTTTCTTTCGTTAACATTGATTGCGTTCTTCATTTTATTTTGCTTCCTTTCTCTTTATCTCCTTGAGTCTGAATACTCTTGACTCATTAACTGACTTATACTGTTCATAAAGGGCAGGGTAGTCTGCCTTGAATTTCTTGGTGTTAAAACTATCCTTGCTCTGGACTTTCCACGTGCACGTGTAGTTCTTTGACTGTCCGCTTTCGTTGTCCTGAAGGGTGTCACAGATCTTGCCTTTGATCTCGTCCTTCTCCTGTTTGATCCTGTTGGCCTGTTCGTTAAGGTACATATATCTTGCTCCGAGATCATCGAAGTCCCAGGCTATCGTTGTTCCCTCAAACTCAGAAGGGTACAGATCTTCAAGCGTCCTCATAGAGGATTCGGACCCGTCCGCTTCCGGTCTCTGTTTCTTGGCTACGTAGTTGTACCAGAAGTCGAGCTCCTTCTGTCTCATTGAGTTTATAAACTCCTGATTGCGGTCAACTTTTAGCCACGAGAATTTGAAGTTGGATGAGAAGGCTATGTACATATAGCTCCATCCCATGACCATCATGTAGTGCTGACATTGGCAGTAGTATTGAACAGGGATCTCGCCTGACTCGAAGTCATAGTCGTTAGAGGAATAGTCGTTCATTGTCTTGCACTCAAGACCGGCATCCTCTCCTACGATCACTCTGTCTATGTTTGCGGTGAGGCAAGGGAAGTCATCTGATGAATACATGAAGTTATCTCTTCTTACCTTCTTGCCTGTTTCTTCCTGGAATCTCTGAGCGACATACTCTTCAAGGTATGTGCCTCTTCTCATGGACTCGTTGGTCTCCTTGTCAGGGATCATGTCCATCTTTTCGCACCAGAGCTCAAGCTGACTTTTCCACGGTGACATACCGCAGGCTGCAGCCGAATCGGAACCGCCGATGGAGTTTCTGCGGATCTCAAGCCATTCCTCACGGCTTATATCTTTTACGTTTATTATTTTTTTAGGCATTGGCGTTCTCCTTTCTGATGGAATATCTGTAGTACCTGATGTTGTCGCTGAACTGATTGCTCGTTTTTTCCTCTGTTCCAACGATGTCGTTGTATCCGATCTTCCTCATATAGGAGATGGTCCTTGCCAGGTCTATGACCTTAAGGTTCATACAGGCTTCAAACGGAGTTATTGATCCGTGATCTTCCATGTACTTATAAACTGCTTCGTACTGTTTCATGTGTGCACTTCCTTTCTGCACCCTCTGTGAGAGCCTCTGTGGACTTTGGAGAGGCTTTTGAGGGTCAAACGATAAATTATTCATTTGAGGGGTTAGCCTCGCTCTAAAGTTCCGAAATCTTTTCCTTGCTCAATTTGGCTATCTTGTCCTTCTCTTTCTTGAGTTCTGCCAAGAGCTTGTTCATGCTCTTCGCTTCGGACCTTAATATCGTTCTGTTAGCAAAGTTGTTTGCGAGCTGTGATATGTCCGTGTAGTATCCGGAGACTCGCCTTGTGTAGGTCTTGGTCTTTCCTGTGTCCTTATCGGTGCTCTCCACCACTTCGTCTATCCATAAGCAAAGAGGCTCTGATCTCAGGATGTACTTGCCACGTTTTATTTCCATTACTTTGAGTACCTCTCTTCCAGTACTGCGACTACGATCATTAATGCGGTGGGGATTATCCACCATAAGCTTCTTATTAATGCACTTTCCATAACTTGCTCCTTTCTATTCGCAGACGATTCTTAACTCTGTCTGCCATGTGACTCCTGAGAAGGGGTCATCTAAAAGTCTGTCTTTCGCCCTGGCTGCTTCATCGAACGTGTCGTAACATCCGTAGTACTCATCGTTCTCTATGTCCTTCAGCCAGAAGTCTCCGTGAATGATTTCTCTCATACTCGGACTCCTTTCTCTGTGATCATCAGCTCCGACAGACCGTTCACCACGGTGATGTCTCTGTTCTCGTGTCTTCTTATCCAAGACTCGCACTCTTCCTTGCTCTTGCTTTCAAACCGCCAGAGCTCTTTCCCGTCGGCTTTGAATACTTCGTAGACTCTAAACATTGGATCTCCTTTCTTAAAAGATGTCATTATGACAACCCGTTAGCTAAAAAAAATATGGTCTCTTTCGTCATTGCTCAGGTTAAGCACCTTACAGATCTCCGTGATCTCGCTTACTTTGAACTCGACTTTTCCGGAGAGCTTCTTCCAGAGCGATGCCCTTGACATTCCAAGCTTTTCAGCAACAGACTGCATCTTAAGACCGCTTGTATTAATTTGTGTTTTTAATGCGTCTAATCTTACCATTCATATTCTCCTTTCGTATTAGTGGATGTCACCTTGACAACCCTATTTTAATATACCACTTTGTTGTCAGTATGTCAACAACGATTTACAAAATTGTTGAAAAAGTTTTGTGGATGTGGTAAAATTAAGGTACCTCGAAGAGAAGGGAGACATCGATATGTTGAAGGTCTATGAGAATATAAAAAAGAGAAGGCTTGAGCTTGGGTATTCGCAGCAGAAACTCGCAGAACTTACAGGGTACTCCAGTAAGGGTGCCATTGCTCATATCGAAAAAGGGGAGAGAGATATTTCCCAAAGTAAGCTCGAAGCATTTGCCAAAGCATTAGGCGTTAAGCCAGGCGACTTATTAGGAGATACGGAACAGACTATAGAAGACGAGATCATCTCCTTGTTAAGCGGACTTAATCAGGAAGGCAAGGAAAAAGTAATGGAGTATGTATCCGATCTTGCAGCTTCCGGACGCTACGCCATGCAATGTGATTCGTCTGAAGTGGTATAGAAGAAAGCATAGATATTGAATGCTTTGTATATTGATTAATGGATTGGGAATGCCTTCCCAAGCTTGAAAGGCGGGTTCGACTCCCGTCTCTTGCTCCAAAAGTGTATAAATATCCATTAGTCATATACAAGGCTGATGGATATTTTTATTTGTCATGAGATACGATTTAAGGAGTCTCTACGAGTACTACGTAGATATTTACAGGACTGAACGGTCCGATCAGGTGAAAAGGAATTATAAATACAACTTTGAGAAGTATGTATTAAGATTCATCGGAGAGGAAGATATTCGAACACTACTTCCAAGCGTGGTAAACGTGATAGTGGGGGACATGACGGGGAAAGGGCAGACAACGATCAATTCAGTATATAATGACCTGGTGTTCATCTTCCGCAATGCTTACATGGACGGGATCCTTGACAAGGATGTCTCAAAGGCCATCCGGAAACCAAAAGCGAAGAAGGATAAACCGAGGCGAGCTCTTACAAGCAAGGAACGTGAGGCAGTGATATCTGTGGCACAAACCAAGAGGAAGTACTATGCCTATCTCCTGATGATTCTATGTGGCTGCAGACCGAGTGAGGCTTTCGATGTGGAGACAGAGGATTTTGACTTTGAGAAGGAGACAGTCCACATCCGTGGAACGAAAACAGCGACTTCTGACAGAGTGATACCGTGCCCGAGGATTATATTATCCATTGCAGAAAAGTCTCCGTATGGTCCTCTCACGGTCTCAGAGACGGGTCTTAAGGTGTCAAAGGAATGCCAGGTTAGGATATGGAAGAGCTTCTGGACAGACTGCCATAAATATCTTGGGGGATCCATGTATCGGAATGCTCCGAGAGAGCCGTACCCGTTTGGTAAGGATCTAACGGCATATAACTTACGGCACGAGTACTGCACAGAGCTGGCAAGGAAAGGCATAGACATTCGTATCACACAGAGACTGATGGGCCATGCATCTCCTGAGATGA
>OCVV011214696.1_pt1 | contig 42061 bp, 37 predicted proteins | sample 1539721 | NCBI WGS metagenome assembly OCVV01 (sample SAMN02144230, study PRJEB22623) | gut metagenome | biome: sheep rumen | host: Ovis aries | place: New Zealand | reverse complement strand
CTTTTTAATACTTGTTTGAATATGTTGGTGGAAAATGGATTAAAGAAATAAAAACAATTAGCGTTTTGTGGATTATATTCTTCAGCTTTAGAGTGTACAAATGTTATTTCACCATTATCTCCATAACGTTCTAAATTATTAGTAGCAACTTTAAGTAAGCGTTTACTGTGGTCTATTCCAATAACTTTACATCCTATATTTTTGTTTAAAAAAAATTCTATTCTGCCCTTTCCGCAACCATAATCTACAATAACATCTTCCTTTTTTAAAAGATTTAATTCTAAGATTCTTTCTAAAACAATGTATGGTGTTGGATCATAACCATAATTTTCATTATCTGCTTCAAAATAGTCAAATATTTCAGTATAAACATTTAATACAGAATCCCAATCTGTTTTGCCATATTCATCCAATTAAATCTCTTCCATTATCATTAATAGTTAATCATATTTTATTTTTAATAACTTATAGATTTTAGTTTATTTAATTATATTCTCAAGAAAAATTAATTATTTATATCAAATTAAACATATATTTATTTTTATAGTAAAGGGGTCGTTATTATAGAATCTAAGAAAGAAGAATTTATTTTTGGTTTTAAAAAAGCAATACCAATTACATTCGGATATATACCTATGGGAATTGGTTATGCTGCTTTGGCAATTAAGGCAGGATTGTCTCCTTTACAAACAGTTGCTTTTTCTATTTTAGTTTATGCGGGAGCTGGTGAGATTATTGCTGTGACCATGTTATTAAATAGTGCTACCGCCTTAGCAATTATTCTAACAAATTTTGTCGTAAACTTAAGATACTTTGTAATGAATGTTTGTGTATACAATAAGATAGAGAAAAGTTCTTTACTAACAAATATTTTATCATCCCATTTAACTACTGATGAATCATTTGCATTATTTTCATTAATGGATGAGTCATCTATATGGACTTATATTGGTATTTCATTAACTTCATGGTTGTCATGGATTTTAGGGGCAGTTATAGGAGTATTTGTTTTGGATTTACTTCCGATAATAGTTACAAATAGTTTTAATATTTCTTTATATGCATTATTTGTAGCAATACTGGTTCCAACTATTAAAGACAATTACAAAATAGGACTACTTGTTTTAATCACAGGGATAATGAACATACTGTTACAATACATCATTGGAAACTGGTCTATTATAGTTTCAACAATATTTGGAGCATTAATTGGAGTATACATAATAGATGATGATTATATTTTAACAGAAAACATGGAGGAATCGGTATGAATGCTGCAGATATAATGATATTAGGATGTGCTATTGTTACATTTATTCCAAGATTAATTCCAGCAATATTTGTGGGAAAGATAAATTTCAGTAGAAAAACAGAAAAATTTCTTGATTTGATTCCTTACACAGCTTTAAGTGCACTTATTATACCCGGAGTATTAACAGTTGATAATCAATTATGGTATATTGGTTTAATCGGTGCAATAGTTGCTGCAGCATTGTCATGGAAGAAGGTTCCTTTAGGTGCAATAGTAATTTTAACGGTTATTGTTTTAATAACAGTTTATTCGATAGTTCCCCTTTTTTAAAACTTTTTTTTAGCAATATATTTAAAAAGTAACATAAATATATTATTATAGAAAAACCTTATCGGAAATGTTTTTTATGGCAAACTACAATTTTAAACATTCTAATTTTTTTTCAAACTATCAGTCAGACAAAAAAATAGGCATTGAAGAACTTTTGAAGAAAGATTATGCTGATATTTATGAGTCAATGATGGATGAAAACTTTGAATTAAATGTTGATGATTGTGATATTTTTAATGAAATTAAATATAATCATAAAGTTGTAGGTTTTAGTACTTATAATCTCATTGATAACAACAATTTAATATTAACTGAAATTTATGTTTTACCCGCATTCAGAGGAAATAAACTTTTTAATTGGGAACTTACTTATTTGTTTAATGAAGGATATGTGGTCAGTATACACCAACCAAGTAAAAAAATCGTTGAATTGTTAATAAAATATGGATACGCTGAAAAAATTAATAAATCACTTGTAGTGAGTGCCATTAATTTCACGATAGATAAAAAAAATTTAATATTTGATGACAATAATTTTTTAGGTAATTTTGATATAAACTTTACTAATCTATATGATTTAAATATATCTGCAAATTTAATTTTTAACATTAAATCTATTAAATCTTATCAAGTAGCTTATTCTAAAGTATCTATTTATGATAAAGGCGTAGTTGAAGAAGATATACGGAAAAATCTTGATAAAAACTATTTTGATGAAACTGTTAGTATATTAACCAGAAGAGATCTTGAAATTGAACGAAGAATTATATTGTTGAAAGATAATCTACCTTCAGAAAACCTAGATCTCAAAGAAATATTTTCTTCAAAGAATATGGCTGATATATTCATGGATTATGTTGAAAAGGGTATAGTTAGTTTAAACGAAATTAAAATGATTAAACAACAGTTATTTATAGATTTAACAAGAAGTGCAATTAGGATGCAAGCTATACCTTTAAGATTAAACTATTTAGCATTAAATTACAATAATAATAAAGAAATTGATGATAATATAAATCCATGTCCTTATTGTAACGAAGAATTGGATTATTCACAAAGATATTGTATTAGTTGTGGTTATGATACATTCAATGATATAAATACAAATAAAGAAAATTTTTTATTTAAGGATGTTTTAAAAGAGAAACAATCATATAAATATTCAATTAATAACATTGTAGAAAAAAAAGAGGAATATGGTGAAGATTATTTAATATCCTTAGCAATCTGTTATGTTATTGATAATTTAAATATAAGAAATTATGAAGAAATTTTTGATTTGGCAGCTAATTACTATGGCATATATTATTTGGATTTAAGACAAATAATGGATGATAAGGGATATATAACTTATGATGTTTTAGAATCCAACTGGTTTGAAGAAGCTCATGAATTCAATGTTTCCGAATTAAAGAATATTCTTTTAAAGAATAATATTAAACAATCCGGAAATAAAGATGATTTGATTAATAGAATAAAAAGTAACATTTCACTAAAAACAATTAAGTCTAAAGTCCCAAAAATAACTGAATTAGGATTTGACTTTAAAAAAGACAGTTATCCAGTACTGTTTCATGATGATTATCTGAATAATTATGTTTATGAAGAATTTGCTATGATTTATAATAACAGTAAAAAAACATCAATTAATGATATAACTATAGATTTTTTAGAACAACATGTCAACAAGGCAATTAAATCTAAAAATCATGATCAGTTAGTGGATTCATTGTCTTTTCAATCTTATTTGCATTCTCAGAATAATGATATTGAAGAACTCTTGCGAACGGAACTGAAAATATTTTTTGTAAATATAAACATGTTGTTTGTTGATGAAGTATATTATGATTATTATGAAGCATTAAATGAGGATAATTATAAACTTCTTAAAAAATTAATGCATAATTATGATTTTGAAGAAATGGTGTTTATATTAAATTTAATCCATGATTCATTTGACGAAAAGGATTTGAATATTTCTATGGATGAAACAGTAGAAATATTAAACAGGATGAATAGGGAAGGATATACCAGTTTGAATCGTCGAATAAGATATAATCATTATCCATCCAAATCCTATGTTGAAAATTCATCTTCTAAAAGAAAAAAATTAAAAATAACCTCTTTAGATGATTTTTTTTAAGATGATTTAGTTAAGTTTAAATAGTACATATGTTATATTATCTTTAATCATGTGTTGAAGTGAATATCATATGAATAATATTATTAAAGATTCAATTATCTATCCTTTTAAAGAAAAAATTGCTTTTCTTTTTATAATGGTGTCATTATTTCTTGGATTTTTAACTACATTAGTTTTAAACATACAATCAAGTACTAATTATAATGACGGGATAAAAATAATAATTTTAATCATTTTTTGTATCTTTTCATTATTTTTCTTTATTCTTACTCAAGGTTATGCTCTGGAAATTCTAAAACAAAGTATAAAAAATGAAACTGATGAATTAAATTTCAGTAAAATCGTTTTAAATTCTATAAAAATATTGGCTGTGGATATAATTTATTTTTTAATTCCAAACATTGTGTCATTATTTTTAGCATCAATATTACAGTTTTGGATATTGCCCGTAATAGGAACATTTACCTCAGTAATTTTCTTTTTAGCTACATTAATGGCTGAATGTCGATTAGCTAAAACAAACAGATTATATTCTGCATTAAATATTGTTGCTACCATGAAGGATATAAATAAAATTGGTTTTAAAAGATTATTATCTTACGTTTTATTTATTTTTTTAGTGGCAATTGTTGCTGTAATAATAATCTTTGTTTTATATTCTAAAATTCCACATATAGTGATTTCAATTTTATGTAGCTTTATTGGAATTTATCTATTGTTTTTCTCAAAAAGAATAATAGGATTATTGTATTCGGGAGTATAAAACCTCAATTATTTTTTTATTAATTCATTTTTTTCTTATCACATATTTATTAATCCTTTTTTTTACAGATATATACTCATGAAGAAATTATATATTTTTGATTTTGATGGAACTTTAGTCAACACATTTTATGATTCAGTAATAGCATATAATAAGGCATTAAAACAATTTGGACTACCTGAATATCATTATGAATCATTAGACCAAGTGGATTATAATGATTTTATAAATAATATGACTGAGGATATGCAGGTATTAAAATTATATTCAAAGATATATGAAGAAAGCAAAAAAGAACATACTTTACCATATTCTGGTATAACTGAAGTTTTAAAAAAGTTGATAGAAAAAGGTAATGAAATAGCAATATGTTCAAACAGAAGTCAGGAACAATTGGATTATTATACAAAAAAATTATTTTCCGGAATAGACTTCAAATATGTTGTAGGATATATACCTAATGGGCCTTTTAAACCTCATCCTGAATTAATAAATAAAATTTTAGATAATGAAACATATGAAAAGAAAGAAATAGTTTATATAGGTGATAAAAAAACAGACATTTTAACAGCACAAAATGTTGATATTGATGTAGTAATAGTTACTTGGGGTCAGGGTAATCAGGAAACTTATGACGATGAGTATCCATTAAAGGTAATAAATGATGTTAATGATTTATGGGATATTTAGTTTAAAATAATACCATCAATGTAATTAGTTTCTTTTTTCATATATATTATCATGTTTAGGAAAATGAGAAGAATTAATCAACAATTATCAGATGATGAATGTATACAAATATTAAATAATTCCAGCAGAGGTTTTCTATCAGTTATTGGAGATGAGGAATACCCATATGTTTTTCCTTTAAATTATGTGTATTCTGATAATAAGATAATATTTCATTCCGCATTAGAAGGACATAAAATAGATTCAATAAAAAGAAAGGATAAAGTCTCATTTTGTGTATTGAATAATGGAAAAAAAGCAAAAGACGGCTGGTGGAATATATTTAAAAGTGTTATCATATTTGGAAAAATTAAAAAGATTGAAGATGAAGATGAAAAAATTCAAAAGCTTAGATTATTGGGTAACAAATATTTCCCATCCGAAGAATACACCGAAGAAGAAATAAGAAATTCATCAGAACGTGCACTGGTATTGGAATTAAATATAGAACACATGACTGGTAAAATAGTAACTGAAAAGTGATTGTATGTTATATGAACAAATAGATAATGATTGGGATAAATTTTTTGAAAGGGAAAGAAATTCATTATATTATCAGAAATTAGCAGTTTTTATAGAAGAAGAATATAATAATAAGGTAATTTATCCATCAAAAAAGAATATATTTAATGCATTTAAATTTACTCCATTATCACAAATTAAAGTGGTTATATTAGGCCAAGATCCATATCATGAACCTAACCAGGCTCATGGATTAGCATTTTCAACACCTGATGGAAATCCTATACCAAGATCATTATCCAATATTTTTAAAGAAATTAATGAAGAATTCAATTATCCTGTTCCGGATAGTGGATGTTTAGAAAAATGGGCAAAACAAGGAGTTTTCTTATTAAACACAGTTTTAACAGTAGAACAATCCAATGCAAATTCTCATAGTGAATGTGGTTGGCAAAAATTCACGGATAATGTTATAAAAGAAATCAATAAACAAGATACTCCTATAGTCTTTATGTTATGGGGTAAACAGGCAGAAAAAAAGAAAGAATTATTAAATAATCCAAATCATCTTGTTTTAATAACTTCTCATCCAAGTCCGTTTTCAGCAAGAAGAGGATTTTTTGGTTGTAATCATTTTAAACAAGCAAATGAATTTCTAAAAGAAAAATCTGTTGAAGAAATCGATTGGAATTTAAACAAAAAATAGTAATAAATTAAAAAGATGATTAGAAGTCCAGTTCTAAAGTAACTGGACAGTGATCTGAACCATATACTTGGTTTAATATTGTAGCAGATTTTACTTTATCTTTTATCTCTTCGTTTACATAGAAATAATCCAATCTCCAACCAGCATTTCTTTCTCTTGCCTTAGTTCTATAACTCCACCAGGTAAAATTATTTTCTCCTTCATCAAATAAACGAAAAGTATCAATAAAACCTGCTTCTTCTAACCTATCCAACCAATCTCTTTCTTCGGGTAAATAACCTGATTTACCTTCACAGTTTGCAGGATTATATACATCAATCGGATTGTGTGCAATATTATAATCTCCAGTAATTACAACATTTTTTCCACTATTTTTCAAATCAACCACAATATCCAGTAAAGCATCACAGAAATCAATTTTATAATCTAATCTTTTAGCTTCCATACCACTATTAGGGAAATAAATATTAAATAATATGAAATCAGGATATTCTACTTTTAAAACTCTTCCCTCTTTATCTAACTCTTCAATACCCAAACCTTTAGTCACATTAGTTGCTTCAAGTTTACTATAAGTACCAACACCACTATATCCTTTCTTTTCTGCTTCATTGAAATGTTTTTCAAAACCTTCAATATTAAGTACTTTTTTAGGAATTTTATCCATATCAGCTCTTACTTCCTGAAAATTAATGATATCTGCATCAGTATTATCAATCCAATTCCAAAACTCTTCTTTTTTACTAACAGCTCGGATTCCGTTTACATTCCATGAGACTAATTTAATTGACATTTTATTATTTTCCTATATGTTTTATATAGATATTATGTATTTAATTGAATTTATTTTTTTATTTAATATTTATGATTAAAAACTTTTTAATATAAATTATAAATTTTTTATTATTGATAATAGGTTATATACTGAAATAAATAAATATTTAAAAAAATAGAGTATTAATTAAATAGATTAGATTATCTACTCTATTGAAAATTTATATATAAATTACATGGTGTTTTTATAATGAAAAAAATAGGAATTTTAGTAGGAGTATTAGTACTTGCTCTTGCTCTTATTGCTGGAGTAAGTGCTGATGAATCTGCAGCTAATGATGACACAACATTAATTGTTGGTTTTGATGCAGAATTCCCTCCTTACGGATACAAAGCTGATAACGGATCTTATGTTGGATTCGATTTAGAATTAGCACAAGAAGTATGTAACAGAAACGGTTGGACATTCCAAGCTCAACCAATTGACTGGGATGCTAAAGACAGTGAATTAAGTTCAGGTACTATTGACTGTATCTGGAATGGATTCACCATAAACGGCAGAGAAGACCAATACACATGGTCAAAACCATACATAGACAACAAACAAGTTGTTGTTGTAAAAGCTGATTCTGGAATCAATACATTAGCAGATTTAAAAGACAAACAAGTTGAAACTCAAAAAGATTCATCTGCATTAAGTGCACTTGAAGGTGACAACAAAACTATTGCTGACACATTCAAAGATTTAGTACAAATTGCAGATTACAACACAGCTTTCAATGACTTAGAATCTGGTGCATGTGATGCAATTGCTATGGATATTGGTGTAGCTCAATACCAAGTAAACAAACACAATGATGGTGAATTCAAAATCTTAGATGAACAAATTTCATCAGAACAATATGGTGTTGGATTCAAATTAGGTAATGAAGAATTAAGAGACAAAGTACAAGCTACTTTAGATGAAATGCAAAAAGATGGAACTATCGCTAAAATCGCAGAAAATTATGCTGATTTCGGTGTTCCTGGTTCTTTAATTACCGAATAAGTATCATAACAAAATAGGCGAATAATATATGATATTAAGTACAGTTATATCCCAACTATGTGAAGGAATGATAACTTCAATTGAGATATTCTTACTTACCTTATTATTCTCTATTCCTCTAGGATTACTTATCGCTGGAGGAAGAATGAGTAAATTTAAACCTCTTCAATGGTTAATGAAAGTATATATTTCTATCATGAGAGGTACTCCATTAATGTTACAATTAATTGTAGTATTCTTTGGACCTTACTATGTTTTTGGAATGACTTTATCTCCTGATTACAGGATGATAGCAGTTATTATTGCTTTTTCAATTAACTATGCAGCTTATTTTGCTGAAATCTTCAGAGGGGGAATTGAATCAATTCCTAAAGGACAGTATGAAGCAGCTCAAGTTTTAGGATATAACAAGATTGAAACTTTTTTTATAATCATTTTACCACAAGTTATAAAAATTGTATTGCCTTCAATCACTAATGAAGTTATCACACTCGTAAAAGATACATCATTATCATTTGTAATAGCAATTCCTGAAATGTTCACAGTAGCAAAACAAATTGCAGCAGCAGATGCATCAATTACAGCATTATTAGTAGCCGGTGTATTCTATTATGTATTCAATGTACTTGTTGCATTTATAATGGAACGTTTCGAAAAACGCTTAAGTTATTATGATTAAGGAGGAATATCATGAGTTTATTGGAAATTAAAAATCTTAAAAAAAGTTTCGGCGATAATGAGGTTTTAAAAGATATTTCTCTCGATGTAAACAAGGGTGAAGTTTTATGTATTATTGGACCTTCAGGTTCTGGTAAATCCACATTATTAAGATGTATAACAGAACTTGAAACTTATGATAGTGGGGATATAATATTTGATGGGACTTTTGGATTAGTATTCCAAAATTTTAACCTATTTCCACATCATTCAGTAATGAAAAATATTACTAATGCTCCATTGAAAGTTCAGAAAAGAAATAAAACAGAAGTTTATAAGGAAGCCCGAAATTTACTTGAAAAAATGGATTTGGCGGATAAAGAAGATGCATATCCATGTGAATTGTCTGGTGGACAACAACAGAGAGTTTCTATTGCCAGAGCTCTAGCAATGAATCCTGACATTTTATTCTTTGATGAACCGACATCAGCACTTGATCCGGAATTGACTGGAGAAATATTAAAGGTAATTAAGGATTTGGCAGCTGAAAATATGACAATGGTTATTGTTACACATGAAATGACTTTTGCTAGAAATGTTGCTGATACAATTATATTCATGGATGATGGATATATAGTTGAAAATGGAACTCCTGAAGAAGTATTCTCTTCATCAAACGAAAGAATGAAGTCTTTCTTGGGAAAATTTTACGATTAATTATTTTTACACAAGATTTTTCTTGTGAATCTCTCTTTTTTTTATATTTTTATTCTCTTTTTTACTCTCTTAACAAATTATATATATCATTTTGAATAATTATTTTATATAAGACGTGATATAATGACAAAAAATTTAATAGCCTATTTTTCTGCAAGTGGAGTTACTAAAAAAGTTGCAGAAAAAATAAATACAATAATTGATTCAGATATTTTTGAAATAGAAGCAAAAGAAAAGTATACTGCAGCAGATTTAAACTGGACTGATAAAAACAGCCGTTCATCAATAGAAATGAATGATAAATCCTCAAGACCTGAAATAAAAAATACTATAGATGTCAGTGCATATGACACTGTTATTTTAGGTTTTCCTGTATGGTGGTACACTGCCCCTACAATAATAAATACATTTATCGAAGAAAATAATGTAAGTGGAAAAGATATTTATGTATTTGTAACCAGTGGTGGTTCCGGAGTAAATGATTCATTCAATAACCTTAAAGAAGTTTATCCTGATAATAACTGGAAAAAAGGTATCAGATTAACGGGTAATGAATCAGAAGATACTATAAAAGAATGGATTAATGCTTAATCAACTTAATTTTCAGTAGGTGTTTGTATGAAAAAAGTCAAAATAACCGTTATTAGAAAGGCTAGATATGATGATTTAATTGAAAAATATGAAAATCCTATTGAACATGCATGTGATATTGAAGAAGGAGCTGTATACATAGCTAATGGCTGGGAAAAGCCCGATAATTTCTGTGAAAGTGCATGGCAGACAATTTCACCATTTGTTATGACATTAAGTTATGGTGGTGAAAATATATACGATGGTTGGATGAAAAATAAAAAATCAGCCATGATTTCATGCAATGATGGTTTTAGGCCGGTTAGTTTTTATATTGAAGCTCTTGATGAAGATGCAGAATAAATCATTTTTTTTCTCTTTTTTTTAAACTATTTTTTTGGATAAACTAATTATATATTTTTTACAGATAGGATAATATGAATCAAACAAATAAATTAGTTAATAAAATTAAAGATTTAGAAATTGAAAAATCTGAAACAGTTAAGGATGAAAATTCAAAAATATCTAAATCTCATTTAACTGAAGAAAATCTTGATGAATATTTAGAAAAAGTAGAAACAGACGAACATTCTAAAGAACTTTTGGAAAAATATCTTGAAAAAAAATCCAAACAATAAGTATAAATTGTAATATTAAAATGTGTGATTAAAATGAAATATGACTTTGACACTATAATAGATAGGAAAAATACTAATTCATATAAATGGGATTATTATGATACACAGTTACCTATGTGGCTGGGGGACATGGACTTTCAGACAGCACCAGAAATTATCCAGGAATTAACAAAAAGAGTTCAACACGGAATATTCGGTTATGCAATTATTCCTGATGAATATTTCCAATCATACATAAATTGGTGGGATAGAAGACATCACTTTAAAATGAAAAAGGAAGAATTACTATTTTCAAATGGAGTAATGCCTTCTATAGCTAGTATAATCAGGGAACTTACACAGGAAGAAGATTCTATACTTTTGCAAACACCAGTATATAATTACTTTTTTAAAGCAATTTTAAAAAATAATAGAAAAGTTGTGGAAAATAAACTTAATTTTGATGGAAAAAATTATTCAATAAATTTTGAAGATCTTGAAGAAAAATTATCCTCTGAAAAAACTAAAATGATGATACTTTGTAACCCACACAATCCAATAGGAAAAATATGGGAAAAGGAAGAATTAAATAAAATTGCAGAATTATGTAACCGATATGATGTTATACTTGTTTCTGATGAAATTCATTGTGATCTGGTAAATCCGAGCAATACTTATGTTCCTATTGAAAATGCTACAGATAAAAAAGATAACATTATCACCTGTTTAGCACCAACAAAATCATTCAATATAGCAGGTATACAAAGTTCTGTTCTTCATATTACCAACAAGGAATTGTATGAAAGAATCAAAACTAAATTGGATTTGGAATATTCATCACAAATTAATGTATTTTCTATAGTTGCAACAATAACAGCATTCAATGATTGTGAAGAATGGTTTAATCAATTAAATGAGTATATTTATCAAAATAAATTAATAGTTAAGGAATTTTTAGAAAAAGAACTTCCAATAATTAATTTAATTCCATCTGAAGCAACATATTTCCTATGGTTGGATTGCAGTAAAATTAATATGGATTCAATAGAATTAAATGAATATATAAATAATACCTCCGGTTTGTATATGGTTCCTGGAATACATTTCGGTGAAGATGGTGATAAGTTCTTAAGATTAAATATTGCCTGTCCAAAATCAATGCTTTTAGATGGATTGTCAAGATTTAAGGAAGCTATAGATAAATTATCTATTGAACAATAGTATCTGATTAATAAAATAATTAAAACTTAATTAACTATTTTAATAGCAAATAACATATTATCAAACAATAAAAGTTCTACATGGAGAAATCAAAATGTATTGTGAAGAATCTATATTAATAGGATGTAATGATAATACCAGTGTGACATTATCTCCTAAACTAGCAAATAGGCATGGTATAGTTGCTGGAGCAACAGGAACTGGAAAAACATACACATTAAAAGCATTAGCAGAATCATTTAGTGATATGGGAGTGCCAGTATTTGTTGCAGATATGAAAGGGGATTTGGCAGGATTAGCAAAGGCAGGACAAGCAAATGAAAAGGTTACTGAAAGAGTAGAAAAATATGGTTTACAATCAAAAGGATTTAGTTTCAAAGGATATCCTGTAGAATTTTGGGATTTATTCGGTGAAAAAGGTTTACCAATAAGGGTAACCATTTCTCAGATGGGGCCAATGTTGTTGTCAAAGATATTGAATCTTAGCGAAGCTCAGGCAGGAGTTTTAAACATAATATTTAAAGTTGCAGATTCTGAATCATTATTGCTAATTGATATTAAAGATTTAAAGGCAATGATAAATCATGTTACAGAAAACAGGGAAAAATATGAACCAGAATATGGAGCTATAGCAACAAAATCTGCCAATACAATACTACGTTCTTTATTAACTTTAGAAGAACAGGGTGGGAATAAATTCTTTGGAGAACCAGCTTTAGAATTAAATGATTTCATGCAGTGTGATGATAATGGGAAAGGTATCATAAACGTTTTTGATTCAGTAAAGTTATCTTTAGCACCAGATTTATATTCAACATTTTTATTATGGATGTTAACAGAAGTCTTTGAATCCATGCCTGAAGTAGGAGATCTTGAAAAACCAAAATTTGTATTCTTCTTTGATGAAGCACATTTATTATTTGATGATATGAATCCAACTTTCCAGAAGAAAATAGAACAAATTGTCAGATTAATCCGTTCTAAAGGAATTGGGTTGTACTTTATTACTCAAAGTCCAACTGATGTTCCTGATGAAATATTATCACAGTTAGGTAATAGAATTCAGCATGCATTAAGAGCTTACACTCCTAAGGATCAAAAGGCAGTTAAAGTAGCTGCAGAAACATTTAGACCAAATCCTGATTTTGACACTGCCAGTGAAATTTCTAATTTAGGAATAGGTCAAGCATTGGTTTCAGTATTGGATGAAAAAGGTGTTCCAACAGTTGTTGAAAAAGTGGATATTATACCACCTCAATGTTATAGTGGAGCTATTGAGGATGCATATAGGGAAGAAATAATTAATATATCCTTATTAAAGGAAAAATACATGGAAGCATTTGATAGGGAATCTGCTTATGAATGTTTACTTAAAAAAGTTGAACAAGCACCTACTCAGGAAGTTATTCTAACAGATAATCCTGCTTCCCAGACTCAACAACAAATCCCTCAGGAGCAGTCACAACAAAATCAATCTGGTTTCCAGATACCTGATGTTCTACAAAAAACAATGGAAAATGTTGACTTATCAAAAACAACTAAAAAAGGCAGAACTTCTCAGGCTGCCGGAAAAACTGAACTTGAAAGAATTGCTACAAATGCTGCAAATACTGTTGTTAGGGAAGTTTCAAGACAGGTTGTGCGAGGAATATTTGGACAACTTAAACTAAAATAATTCTAAAATAATTATTATTTTTAGATTTTTTATTTTTTTTCTATTATTTTCTAGTTTTGATAATTTTTTTTCAATACCAAATTATAATATTTGTTATTGACATATCATAATATAAGAATTTTTTAAGGATAAATTACTTATCAACTTTATATATTAATTATATTTTTTTACAGGGATTTTATGGAAGAACGTTCTAAATTAGACTTTAACGATATATTCAACACTTTACAACAAAACCTATTGGATATGGGTTTGAGAAACAATTTACTAAATTTTAAAGAAGTTGCTAGAACTATTCCAATTGTTGATGTTAATCTTATGGATTTATATGATTCTTTAGTTTTAAACAAGAAAAAATTAGCTTTTATACCTAAAAGTTCTTCTGGTGATTCAGAAGATAAAGTATGGTCTATACCTGTAGAATCAAATAATGATGAAGAATTACAATTACAAACAACATTAACGGAAAAAGAACTTCAAAAACGATTGTTTTCATTATTCCAATATTATAGGACTAGTGTACAGGATTTAGGTTATAATAACCTTTTTTTAGCATTAGGTTTTGTGGAATGGAAACAACAAAAGGATAATTCAACTCATAAAGCACCATTAGTTCTTGTTCCTATAGAACTTTCCAGGCGATCTGTAGGTTCTCCATTTAAAATCCATTGGACACATGAAGATATTTCATTAAATTTATCATTAAAACATAAATTACAGGAACAGGGAATAATATTACCTGAACAGAATAGTATAGAAAGTAAAAATGATTTAGTTGAGTATATCGATAAAGTTAAAAAAGCTATTGAATATAAAAAAGGATGGAATGTTCTTAATCAATCATACGTAAGTACATTCAGTTTCAAAAAATTTGTAATGTATAGGGATTTATCTGTTGATAATTGGGATAATATTGAAAAAAGTGAAATAGGTAGACTATTTGGATTAAGTGAAGTTGATAGTTTTGATTCTTTTGATGTTAAAAAGATTGATGAAACATTAAATCCTGTAGATACCTATAATGTTGTGGATGCAGATTCATCCCAGATAGCTGTTATAGAAGATGCAAAAAAGGGCCATAGTCTTGTCGTAGAAGGACCGCCAGGTACTGGTAAATCACAGACTATTGTAAATTTAATTTCTGAATTATTGGCAAATAAAAAGAAAATATTATTTGTCAGTGAAAAAATGGCAGCTTTGGATGTTGTTAAAAAAAGGATGGACAGTGTAGGTTTAGGCAGTTACTGTCTGGAGTTACATAGTAACAAAACACGTAAGAGATCCTTTTTGGATGATTTGAATAAATCTTTATTAAAAGATAAAGTTGAAGTTGATGATTATGAAGGATATGAAAAACTTCAACATTCTATAAGTAACTTAAATGAATACAGAGAGTTAATTCATACTAAATATGGTGATACAAACCTTTCAATTTATGAGTTAATAGGATTGTATGAATATAAATATCAGGAATTGGAAAAGGCTGGTCAAAGAGTTTATAAATTCAAATTACCTAATCTTAAAAAAATTAATCCTAAAAAACGTTCCAAAATAATTTCAAATATAGATGAAATTGCTGAAATTTACAGATTAATTAGTCCTATTAAGGATAATCCATGGAGTTATACAAATATTGATTATATTTCACCTGATGATATTGATAATATTAATTTCAAATCGTCTGAAATTGATAGTCATATGGAACATATTTTAAATGATATAGAAGAATTTACTCAAAAAACTAACCTTTCAAAACCGGTTAAGTATGGTGAAATCAAAAAATATATACAACAGGCCAGATTAGCTTTATCTGATCAGGATTATTCTTTAGAAGATGGTAAACTTAAGGAAATTGTAGATTCTATACAGGAATATCAAACTAATTATGATAATGGTATTGATATTGAAAAATATGATATTAAATCATTAAAATCAAAATCTGATGAGTTGCTATTAAAAATCAGATCTTCGGAAATATCATCTGATTTCATGTTCCATCATGAAGCCGGATTACTTTTGTCAAAAATTAGAGAAGCACATAAATCCAGGGAAGAATCTCCTGTTAAACGTGCATTAAATGATGAAGATATAGTTCAAAAATTTTATCAGTTTAAATCAAATAAGGATTCATTCACTAAATTCATGAATAAAGATTATAAAAAATCTAAAAATGAATTAAAAAGTTATTATTCACATGATGTGGATGATGACACTATTACAAGGGACTTTGATAATCTATTTGAATGGAATGATAATGTTAACGCTGTAATAAATACAGTTTTACCATATTATACTTCCAATAATATAACTGCAGAGAAGGTAATTTATGAATTGGAAAGATTAGTAAATCTTTTTGATGATTTAAATGACATAAATGCTAAAGTATCTAAAATATTTAAAAGAGAGTACTTCAAAACATTGGATGAAATAGAATCAAAAGTAAATTCATTATATAAACAATATGAACTCAAAAAGTACATAGATGATAACAGTGCTCTTGCTAAAAAATATTTTAAATCATGGGATAATGTTAATACTGACTTCTCAAAATTAGTAAGTGAATATGATGGTATTTCTAAATATGTTCATGAAGATAATTCAAACAATGTTATAATAGATGCATTCAGTAAGGATGAATTAAAATTAATCATTGATGATTTGGAAGTTAAATATAATGAAATTGCCGAAGATTACAGTTATCTTAATTCATTATTACATTTTAAAGATAAACTAAGTCAAAAAAATATTAATTTAATTAATCTGGATGATTTTAGTGATATAATTTTAAACATTACTAATAATATACGTTCATTAAGTGATTGGAGTCAGTTTAATACTTACTGTTCTCAGTTTAAAGATGAATATACTAAAGACATCATCAAATTAGTTAAAGAAGATAAAATTAAAGCAGATGTTATAGTTGCATTATTTGAATTTAACTTTGCTAATAATATTCTCATTGATGTATTTAATGAACATAAGTTGTTAAAGAATTTCAATTCAAACATATATGAGAAAAATATTCAGGAATTTAATGAGTTGGATGTAGAGGCAATTAACCTCAATAGATATAGGGTAAAAGAGATATTAGATAATATCAGACCTGATTTATCAATAAGTATTGCTCCAACATCTCAATTAGGTATTCTTGTTCATGAAATGAATAAAAAAAGAAATCATAAGTCAATTAGGCAGATTTTAAAAGAATGTAATGATGTTGTTACAGATATTAAACCATGTTTGCTTATGAGTCCTTTGTCAATTGCACAGTATCTGGATACAAAAACTTTTGAATCCTATTTTGATTACATAATATTTGATGAAGCTAGTCAAGTTAAAATTGAAGATGCTATAGGTGCATTACTTCGTGGTAAACATTATATTATTATGGGTGATACAAAACAGTTACCACCTACAGCATTTTTTGATGTGGAAACAAATATTGAATCTCAAGAAGCAGAAGATATGCATGTACAGGATGTAGAAAGTATTCTTCATTTTTGTAAAACAATATTGCCATATAGAATGTTAAAATGTCATTATAGAAGTCGTCATGAATCTCTAATTGCAGTTTCCAATCTGGAGTTTTATAATAATGATTTATTCATTTATCCATCACCGATTATTGATTCAAATGATTTAGGTCTAAAATTACATTATAATCCAAATAATGTTTATGACAAAGGTAAAACCAGACAAAATCTTGGAGAAGCAAAAGAAGTGGTGGATTATGCAATACGTCACTTTGGAAAATATGGATTTACCAAAAGTTTAGGTATTGGTACATTTAGTGTAGCTCAAAAACAAGCAATATTGGAAGAATTGGAATTAAGATTAAAAGAAAATCCTGAACTTGATCCTTACTTTAATACTACTGGAGAAAAAGCGTTTTTCGTTAAGAATATTGAGAACATTCAGGGTGATGAACGTGATGTAATGTTAATTAGTGTTGGTTATGGTTTTGATGAAACACATAAATTATCAAGTAATTTCGGACCATTAAATAATGATGGTGGTGAAAGAAGGTTAAATGTATTGACAACTAGGGCTAAAGAAAAATGTATAGTCTTTGCAAACTTTAAATCTGCTGATATGAATATTTCATTAAAATCACCTAAGGGTGTTCAAGTACTAAAAACATACCTTTACTATGCAGAACATGGTAAATTTCCATCAGATTTTGTTGAAAAACAGAAACTCACATCTTCATTTGAAAAATCAGTATATAACTTCTTGATTAAGAAGGGATATAAAGTTGAAAAAAAAGTAGGATGTTCTGGTTATCGAATTGATTTGGCCGTTTTAGATCCAAGTAATGGTGATGAATACATTTTAGCTATAGAATGTGATGGAACAGAAAGTAATGTTGATTCATCTGCAAGAGAAAGGGATAGAATTAGACGTAACATGCTTGAAGGATTAGGTTGGAATTATTATAGAATCTGGTCAACTGAATGGTATCATAATAGACAAAATGCAAAACAAAACTTAATAAATGCAATTAATGATGCAATAAAAAATAAACAACAACAAGTTAAAGCACTCAAACAAATTGAAAACAATCCATCAGAAAAATTAGTTAATAAACAACATTTTGAAGAAGATATCTCGTCTGAATCTGATGAATCCTCTCAAAAAGATATTGTTCAAGATTCATCTGTAGCTGAAAATTCTCACGATAATGCTGATGATTATTCATTTGATGAATTTGATGAAATATTTGAAGTATTGGATGAAGAAGACTCTGATGATGTAGTCATAAAAGATATAAATGAGATAAGAGGAACTAAAACTTCTGAATCTGATGATGATTTTGAAGTTATGGGAGAAAGTCCTATTGAAGAAAAACTGGAAACAGATGAAGAAATTCCTCAAAAATATTCTAATGATAAAGTTTATGAAGAAACAGAGCAACAGCAAAATGATTCTATTCAAGATAAAATAAAATCCAAAGTACAGGTAAAAAAAGTAAAAGTGGAAAAAGCTACAACTGAAACGGAATATGACTATTATGATAACAGTATATCCTGTGATGACTTTTATTCATTAGATGAAACAGGTGTTATAGAAGTTATTCAAGATATTATTAGAACTGAGGCTCCTATTCATCGGGAAGAAATATACAATAGATTAAAGAAGGTATATGATACTAAAGCAACCAAAAAATTTAAATTAAAAATTGATTCAATGATTTCAACATTATTGCAATCTTCACATGAAATATATGTTAAAAACAATTATTACTATATCTTCAAAAAGGACATTGTAGTTAGAAAGAGAGTTAAACCTAATATTGATTACATATCTGATGATGAAATTATAGAAGCAATTAATCAGGTTTTAATACTGAATAATTCTGTAAAAATAGATCAGTTGGCAAAATTAGTTTCTAAAGCATTGGGCTTTAAATCATTGTCTGCAAAAACTGGAAATAAATTAAATGAGGTTATAAGTTTCTTAAGATTTTCAGATAAATTAGATATTGATTCAAGTAGTATCGTAACATTAAAAGATACTAACTAAATTCTCTTTTTTTAATATTTTATTTCAAAAAAAATTATATGATTGAATCATATAATATGTTCTCTTATAAGAATTGTTGAATAACAATAGGTAAAGCACTTATAATTGACTGTAAACCTAAAATGAAAATTGCCAGTCCACCAATAAACTCTATAACTCTAGCGTATTTAATTGCTATTTTTGTTCCATATGTTCCAATAAATAACCAGATTATAACAGCAATCATAGTAAGTGCACCTAATAATATTGGATCTACACCAGCAACAGCACCTTGTGATGCAAGTACTAGGTTTTCTATATTCCCGAATATTAATAATCCCCAATATTCTTTGTAATTTTCTAAAATCATATTTGTCACCTAGTAATTTTCATCTTCATTATATTTGAAAGCACCAATCATGGATTCTAAACCTAAAATAACAATAGCAAGACCACCAATTAGTTCAATTACACTCGAATATGCCATTGCATAGTTTGTTCCAAGGGTACCTATTAGTAACCATAATATAACGCAAATAATGCTTAATATTCCAAGTTTTATAGGATTTGCTCCTTTAACTACACCATGTGATGCAAGAATTAAATTTTCTATATTTCCAAATATAATTAATCCTACAAATGGAAGAAATTCTTCTAACATTTTTTTCACCTTATTTGTCAACAATTCTTTATCTGAATAATTTTTTTTAATAAAAAAATAATTTAACAGTATTTTTGCTAGTTATAACCATGAAAATATTATTTAATTATTTTAAAAAAAATTTACAACATTATTTTATTAGTACTTCTTTATATTTATATTATTGTTTTTTTTATACAACCAAGTTTAAGCATAAATTTTTATATAATAATTAATATACGATTATTATAAATTCAAGGAGATTTTTTTAATGGATGAACTAGTTGATGACAATTTTTTAAATATGGCAGATGATTTTAAAGAATATATTAAGTATCTTCGTTTAATTTTCACAGATTATTCTGAAGTTGTTGAATCATTCGATAATATTATTGAAAAAAATGTGTTTGATAAGAAAACATATATTGAATTTACAGGAATGATAAAATATACTTCAAAAAGAATTTTCCCATTGTTGTCTGCTTTCTTTGGTCAGGATGAAAATTTTGAAAACGATATTTATCATGAATTCATGGATATACAGTTAATGGTATTATATTTGTTTGATAAATTACAGTATGAATTAGATGAATTGATTTTAAAATGGAATTTGAATGATGCAGTTATTTATGATGAATTAATAAACATTGAATCTGTTAACTACTTATTAAAATTAATAATGCCTCAGTTAACTTTATTTGAAAAAGTATTTGATTTAAAAATACAGTTGATTGAAGGTTCAATTGATGAAAAAGAATTTGATAAGAAAATTGTTGAAATTCATGACAGTATGTTTATTTAATTAGTTATTTCTATTATTTTTTTAATCTCTTGAAGACTTGATGGAATTATTCTTACATCAATTCCATGGTAAGTTTTGTATAGGTTTATGTACTTTTTTTTATGAAGGGATTTAATTCCCTTTTTAATTTCTTTACAGGAATATTGATTTAAATTTTTGCAAAGATTTATTATGGGAGTGTGGTGTTTTCCTATACATCCATGTTTGAATAATGTGGATAAAATGTCCCGTTCTAATTCATCATTACTTTTCATATAATTTTATATATTATAGTTATCATATATAATAATATGTTTAAAATTTGTACATTTTAATTTTAAAAATGTATTGTGTTTAATTAATAAACTGTGATGATTTTTATGTATGAACGAATATTTGGTAAATATCCCCAAGTTAAGGTATTAAATTATGTTTTAGTTAATCCTGAACGATCCTATTCAAAAAAAGAGATAGCCGTAGGAGCAAATATATCTAGAGTTACATTAGATTCATTCATCAATGATTTAGAAGATATGGATATATTATTGAAAGAGGGATTAACATATTATGTTAATATGAATTCCAAAGTAGTTAAAACTCTTATAAAAACTCAAATTACTTTGGCAGAGTTAATTATGAAAGATGAAATAGAAAACTCTGATATTGAAGTTGGTGAAGCATTAACTGATGAAGAGATAGAAAAATTTTTAGATTCGTTTGATTTAGAAGTGGATCTTGACAATGAATTGGAAAAAATAGAACAAGGGGAAGTATCAGTTACAAAAAATGACAAGTTTTATGTTGAAAATAATACTAATATTATTTCTACAGGAAATTTAAACACAGACGTAATTTTAACACAATACATAGACAAAGGTTTCAACAAAGGAAGGATAAATTATGGATAATATCAACGTAGATTCACAAATGCCAAAAGTTAAATTTAATAATGAACCAAGTAAACCAGTTTCCGGTGCTGTATGTGTCGGCTCACAAGATCAAATACGTATTGCATTTTTAGAAGAAAAATTGTCTAGTGATGAATTTGGAAATGTAGAAATGATACAGGAATGTGTTGCACAATTGGTTATGACACCACAGGTTGCCCGTAATATTATTCAAATGTTGGAAGATAACTTAGCTTCTAGCAATTAATAATCTCCCTTTTAACTTTTTAATTATACATTTTTTTGTTATTTTACTTTAGTATTTTGATATTAATTAAAAATAATACACTTTAGCCATATGGGATAAACATAATTTTGAATTTAAATAATCTATTTTTATATTTTACGTTTTGTCTAATAATTTTGTGATGTTTGTTTTAAAATTATATTTTAAATTAAGGTTATTATTATTAAAACTCTATTTCGAACAGGTATACTGTTTGATATTAAAGTTAGTTAATTCCTGTGATATTTTAATATTTTTTAAATATGTTTTAGAACATATGTAAGTAAAATTTTGATTTTTTGTGGAATATTTTTCCTGTCTTTATTTAATAAAATTATATGGGTTAAATATTTAATACACAATATAATAAATGATTCTCATAGTAATGGAATATTATAATTAAGATAGTCAGAAGTTTTGGTTATATTTTAAAGAATATATTTTGAAAAAAAGTTCTGGTTATATAATTTATTCATAATTCCAAAGAAATCATTTATAGTTTAATTTTTTATTCATGAATATCCTGTAGAGGACTCATAAATTATCATTAGTCTGAGCTAAGTAAAAATACACTATTTAATACTTTATTTCTTTTTTTGTATTAAATTATTAATATTTTTTTTAAAAAATTTTCATTATGTTTTCAATTATTATAAACATTGTATAAAAATAAGACATTATTCTAAAGGGGGGGTTATGAAAGAAAAAAATGAAGTGAAATTAGTATTTAAAATGTTTTAAAACAACTTCTACATCATCTGGTTGAATAGTTTTTCTACCTGCATTTTTTGCAACATCAATGATAGCTGCAGCAATATTTGCAGTGTATGTTTCTACTGCTTCAACAATTTTTTCTTCTGCATCTTTACTAATTCTTTCTGCACCTGCGTTTTTTACAATTCTTGTAATTGGTGCTTTTGGTATTTCGGTCATCTTTTTTCATCTCCTATTTTACTATATTATTATTAGGAGTATTTAAGTATTTTTATTAAAATGTAAAAAATTTAAAAAAAATAGTTGTAAATTGAAATTTGTATAAAAACATTTTTCAATTTTTTTTGATTTAATTTTTAAAATTAAATTTAAAATTCTAATCCAGAAATTCTTTCCATAGCTTCAACGGTTTTTTCATAGGTGTTGAATGCTGTTAATCTTATATAACCTTCACCACTTGGGCCAAATCCTGCACCAGGTGTACTTACTACATGAGCTTGATCTAATAAAATATCAAAGAATGTCCAGGAATCAATATTGTTTGGTGTTTTAAACCATATGTATGGTGAGTCAATTCCTCCATAAACTTCTAAACCTATTTTTTCTAAACTTTCACGGATTACTTTAGCATTAGTCATGTAATAATCTAAGTTTTCTTTAATCTCTTTTTTACCTTCAGGTGTGTATATTGCTTGAGCTGCTCTTTGAACAGGATAAGAAACTCCATTGAATTTTGTGGATTGTCTTCTGTTCCATAATGGATTAAGTTGTACACATTCACCTGCCTGATTTTTCACATATACTTCTTCAGGTACAATACAATAGCCACATCTGGTTCCGGTAAATCCTGCTATTTTAGAATAACTTCTAAATTCAATTGCTACTTCTTTAGCTCCTTCAATTTCATAAATTGAATGTGGAACATTATCTGTAGAAATAAATGCTTCATAAGCTGCATCAAATAATATTAAAGCATCATTTTCTTTAGCATAATCTACCCATACTTTAAGTTGATCTTTTGTTAATGTTGTTCCTGTAGGATTATTTGGGAAACATAAATAAATTATATCAACATCTTCTTCAGGAAGAGCTGGTACAAAATTATTTTCAGAAGTACATGGTAAATAAACAATTTTTTCATAAAAACCGTCATCACATGCTTTTCCACTACGGCCAGCCATAACGTTACTGTCAACATAAACTGGATAAACAGGGTCTGTTACGGCAATTATATTATCCTGTGAAAACAATTCCTGGAAATTACCGGTATCACATTTAGCTCCATCACTAATAAATACTTCAGAGTTTTTAAGTTCAATACCTAACGGTTTGAAATCATTTTCAATTACATCTTCAATTAAAAAGTCATAACCCTGTTCTGGTCCATATCCTCTAAATGTATCAGCGTCTCCCATTTCATCTACTGCTTTATGGAAAGCTTCAATTACAGTTTTAGTTAAAGGTCTTGTAACGTCACCAATTCCCATTTTAATTAAATCTGCATCAGGATTTTCTTCCTGATATTTGTCCACACGTCTTGCTATTTCTACGAATAAATAATTATTTTGTATATTTCCATAATTTTCATTTACATTTACTGCCATATTTTTCACATCCAATTAATTATGAGCATAATAGAAGGTTATTCCATCTTTTGTAATGTTGTCTACTCTTGCAAAACCAAATCTTTCAAGTTGTACCATATCATCAACATGAACATCTTTACTTGCTGATTCGATATAACCGTGAACTTTAGTATTATCTGGCATAACAACAGTTGCTTTAATTGAATCTTCAACTGGAGCCCATTGGATAATTGATGCATGTTTACTCTGTGCATCTTCTAAAGTATCACTATCATATGTACATGAATCTTTGCTAACATTAACATTTATCAAATCCATTAATCTTAATGGTTTATTGCTGTTAACTGCTTTATCAAAGTCATCTTTAGGAATATATGCTGAACCGGTAAATTTCAAGGTTCTGAAACCTTTTTCAGGTTCATTATAATGTAATTCACGTTCAAGAGTAAGTTCTTTTTTGTCTTCAGGTAAGTTTTCTACATCGATTTTAACAGCTTTCGGAATAAAGAAGTACCTGTTGGTTTCTTCTTCCATAATGTTACGGTTTAATCCGTAAATCTTTTTCCAACTGATTGTAGCATCTGCCTGTTTGGTACCAATTTCTTCAATAAGTTCGTATAAAACTTCTTTTTTAATACCTCTTCTGGCAATTGCTTTAATAGTTCCAAGTCTTGGATCATCCCATCCGGTATATGTACCATCTTCAATACCTGCACGAGCTTTGGAAGTACTTAATTCAACATCATCCATTTTTAATCTTCCATAATGGATAAATTCCGGTATTTCCCAATCAAAGTGTTTGTATAAGTAGGACTGTTTTTCACTGTTTGCTAAATGGTCTTTACCACGTAAAACATGTGTTATTCCCATTAAATGGTCATCAACAGTAACGGAAAAATTCATCATTGGATAAATTTTGTATTTGTTACCAATTCTAGGATGTTCCTGGTTAACAATTCTCATTGCTACCCAATCACGTATAGCAGGGTTCTTGTGTTTAATATCTGTTTTTACACGTAAAACAGCTTCTCCTTCTTCCATTTCAGGGAATTTGTTCCAAAGTTCTAAATTCTCTTCAACACTGTTATCCCTACAAGGACATGCTTCACAGTTATCTTTAAGTTTTTTAAAGTCTCCACCGTCACAGGTACACATGTAAGCAGCACCACATTTAATAGCTTTTTGAGCATATTCGTAGTAAATGTCCAATCTATCACTTTGAATGTATGCTTCATCTGCTTCTATGCCTAACCATGCTAAATCTTCAGGAATTGCTTGATATGCATCAGGTTCTACACGTTTAGGATCTGTATCTTCAATTCTTAAAACAAGTTTTCCATTATATTTTTTCTGATATAATAAATTAAGAATAGCAGCTCTTGCATGACCTATATGTAATGGTCCTGAAGGGTTTGGAGCAAATCTTAATTTAACTTTTCCATCTTTTACATTTTCCAATTCAGGTAATCCCTTAGGTTTTTCAGGTGCACGTTTATGTTGTTCTAAACCACCAAGTTTGTCAAGTTCACTTTGCTGTTCTTCAGGACTCAAAGCATTAACTTTTGCAACAAATTGTCCTGCTAATTGACTAACAGTCTTAGGATCTTTTCTCATTTCTGGATGTTTACTCATAACCATACCAATAACTGATCCTGTTTGACAATTATTTCCATGCTCAACGGCATTACTAAGAGCATATTTATAAATAGTTTCTTCAATATCCATTGATAGCCTCCGTTTAATTAATAAAATGAATATGTTAAATTAAAAAAAATTCTTCCTTAGATCATTTTTTTATCATAATATAATTTATGTCTGAAAAGCTATAAAAAAATTTAGAAAATTATTTTTCTATAAAATACTTATTGCCAATTTTATTACATTTTTGGTTATATCTATAAAATGTTTGAAAAACATAAATAACTATTAATATGGAAAGTTGGGGGAGATAGATGAGCAATACAAATAATGAAAAAAATGAATATAAATGGAATAGCACATTCTCCTTTTTAATGGCAATGATTGGTGCAGCTGTAGGTTTGGGAAACATATGGCGTTTTAGTTATGTGCTCTATTCAAATGGTGGTGGAGCCTTCTTTATACCATATCTAATTGCAATTCTTATAATGGGAATACCATTTCTTATATTAGAATACGGATTGGGAGCAACATTCAAAAATTCATTATCGAATATTTTAAAGGGTATACGACCTCAATTGGAAATTATTGGTTGGATAACAGCATTTTTAGTCTTTTTAGTTCTTACTTATTATATAGTTATAATGGGATGGGACGCAATATATCTTGTATTAAGTTTATTTAAAGGATGGGGAACTAATCCTAATGCGTATTTTATGCAAAATATTGTTGTAGGTTCAAACAATTTGAGTGGATTAAATAATTTTGTCTTACCAACATTAATTTCAACAATATTGATATGGTCATTAATCTGGTACATATCACACAAAGCATTAGATAAAGGAATATCTAAAGTAGTTAACATACTCATACCTTTATTGTTTATCATGATGGCAATAATAGTGTTATATGCATTTACACTTCCTGGAATGTGGGGTGGAGTAACAGCTTTATTAAACCCTAACTGGAATTTGCTGTTGGATATAAATGTCTGGTTAGCAGCTTTTGGACAAATTATATTTTCGTTATCAATGGGACAGGCAATTGCTGTTACTTATGCTAGTTATCTGCCAAAAGGTTCAAAATTGGTGGATAATGTTCTTGTAGTTGTATTATCAAATTCAAGTTTTGAAATATTTACTGCTTTTGGAGTATTCAGTATATTGGGGTTCATGTCAGCAAGTAGTGGATTGCCAATAAATGAAATAGCAACTAGTGGTACTGGACTGTTATTTGTTGTATTTCCGGAAATATTTAATGTGATGGGTGATGCAGCATATATCATAGGACCAATATTCTTCTTATGTGTATTTTTTGCTGGAATAACATCTGCTTTAGCATTTTTAGAACCTATGACATTGGCAGTATCAAAAAAATTCAGATTACCAAGAATCAGATCTGTAACATTTCTTTGTATATTCGGGGTCTTGTTATCATTAATGTATACAACTGCTTCAGGAAATTATTTGCTAACAATAGCAGACGGATTTATAAATCAGTTTGGAATTATATTAGTTGTAATATTACAAGCATTAATATTCGGATGGAACTATGGTGTAGATAAATTATTACCAGTATTAAATGAATATTCCCGAATAAAAGTTGGAAGAACATGGATTGTAATTATTAAATATGTTTTACCAATATTTTTATCAGTAATGTGGATAATGGGAATGATAGATTTATTTGCAACACAATCCTCATTAGATATAATAATACAATTAATTATCGCATTATTCTTTGTAGTAGTACCATTAATAATAACGATATTACCATCTAAGGACTAATTTTCAGATGACAAAAAAATTATTATTTTTTGTTATCACTTCTTTTTTTTATAGATTTTTTAATCAGTTTTCTATAATTTTTGTAATAATACTATTTTTTTAGTTTTATCTCTGAAAACAATTTGTTGATTTTTTTTGGGAATTTATATCTGATGTTTAGAAGAAGTTATAATTTTTCTAATTTATACAAAATTATATTCTAAAGAACACAAAGAGTATAATATAATGAGAACATTTTGTGGTATAAATGAGAGTAAGAAATAAAATATTAATAATTATCTTTTTAATACTACTTTTAGGAGTATTGCTTTTTGTTTTAGATAGTCCTTATTTGCACATGGCACAAAAGGTTGCTGATGGTGAAAAGGTTACTATTGATAATTTGTTTGAAGAAGAGTTATCAGATAAGGGTAATTTGTCAATAACAGTAACTGGTGATGTTATGTTTGGACGAAAAATGCCGGCAGTATTATCTTTAGATTCTTCACCGTTTCGTTATGTTAATAATGTAACAGGAAATACTGATATTTTATTGATAAATACTGAAAATCCTTTTACAACTAGTGGTAATGCGGTAAAACCGGATGTACCGCTTAAAGCAAATCCAAAATATATTCCATTATTAAATGCAACTAGTGGAATGGTAATTTCAGCTAATGCAAATAACCACGTATTTGATTATGGAATTTCAGGAATGAGGGATTCTATTGAAAATCTTGATTCATATGGAATTACACATATTGGTGCTGGAGAAAATAAACAGGAAGCTACACAACCGGTAACAATAGAAAAAGAAGGACATAAAATTACAATATTCAATTATATGGATAGTGAAAATTTCCAGGAATACAGTCAATCAGTAATGCCTAAGGCTACAGAGGATAGTTCTGGTTATTCTGCATGGAATGATACAGAAAGTGTTGAACAGATTAAACAAGCTAAAGAAAATGGTTCAGACATTATAATAGTATATATGCATTATGGAAACGAATATTCCAGAAGTCCTAATGATAATCAGAAAAAAATATCTCATCTGGCTATTGATGCAGGTGCAACTGCTGTTGTAGGTGCTCATGCTCATGTAACACAGGGAATTGAAGTTTATAATGGTAAAGTAATTTTCTACAACTTGGGAAATTTCATGTTTGATCAAAGAAATCCAAATACTCATACAGCATATTTTGTTGATTTTGAAGTTGTTGGAGATAATGTTACAGCTAATGTTTATCCAGTATATATTTCAGGATATTTACCTCATTTCATGAGCAGTTCTGATGGAAAAAGTTTGTTATCTTCTTTAAATCCAAATTGTGAAGAAATGGAAATTACAAGTCAGGGTACTGGTAAAATTAATTTTTCATTAGAAAACAGCACAGTTTAATCTTCTTTTATTTATTTTTTTTAATCTATTTTTTTATCCATAAACTCTTTTTCATTACCTTTAAATATATATAATAAAATGACTAAATAATCATATATATAATATTTTTCAGGATTAAAAAAATGAACGATAAAAAAGAGAGAATAACCAATGCAGGTATTAAAATATTTAGTAAGAAGGGTTATGGTTCTACAACTACAGCTGAAATTGCTAAAGAAGCAGGAGTAAGTGTAGGTACATTATTTAATTATTTTCCCAATAAACAGATATTATTTAATGAACTTTACTTATATGCCAATAAGCATTACTGTGATTATACGAAAAATCTTGAAGAAAAAACTGATTTTAAAAAAGGTATGATCGAATTATGGGGAAGATGTATTAATTATGCATTAAATAATCAGGAAATTTTTAGATTTATTGTGATTTCAAGAAATTCTCCTGTAATTACCAAAGAAACTATAATAAAAACAAATGATGAAGCAATTTTCTTTGAAAAAGTATATAATAAATTCAGAAAAAGAAATGAAGTTAAAATATACTATGATTTATTTAGTTATATCATGTTTGGCTGTTTGGTAGCTACATTGGAATTTATTGAAAAAAATCCTGAAAAAGATATTAATCATATAAAGGAAGTATCCTTTGATTACTTATGGGATGGAGTTAACCCATAGTTTTAGTAAAAATTTAGTTATAGGTGATTAATTATGGATAAATTTGGATTTGGTATGATGCGTCTACCACAATTGGATGAAAATGATCCAACAAAGGTTGATATGGAACAGGTAAAACAGATGGTTGATATTTACATAGAAAATGGTGGAAAATATTTTGATACAGCATATCCCTATCATAATGGTGTAAGTGAATTAGTACTTAAAGAGGCAGTAGTTGAAAGATATCCAAGAGAAGATTTTACAGTTGCAACTAAACTACCAATTTTTTCAGTAGAAAAACCTGAAGATATGGAAAAATTCTTCAATGAACAACTAGAAAAATGTGGTGTTGACTATTTTGATTACTATTTAATTCATAACATAAATGAAATGACACATCATGCAGTATACGATTTTGATTCATTTGAATTTGTAAGACAAAAAAAGGCTGAAGGCAAAATAAAAAAAATAGGTTTTTCATTCCACGATAAACCCGAAGCATTAATTGAAGCATTAAACGCATTCCCTGACTGTGATTTTGTACAGCTACAAATAAATTATTTAGATTGGAACAGTTCTTCAATAGAATCACAGAAATGTTATGAAATAGCAAAAGAATATAATAAACCTGTTATAGTAATGGAACCAGTTAAGGGCGGGGCATTAGCAAACATGCCTAAAGAAGCAGAAAAGTTATTCAAACAATATGATGATGAAAGTGAAAATGTTTCTTGGGCATTAAGATTCTGTAATGAATTAGAAAATGTTTTCATGATTTTAAATGGTGTAAGCAGTCTTGAACAAATGAAAAGTAGTATTTCCATATTTAAAGATATAAAACCTTTAAATGATGAAGAACATGAAGTGATTAATAAAGTAACCGATATTGTTAATGAGTTAACACCAATTAAATGTACTGAATGTAATTACTGTATTGAACATTGTCCTGTAAATATTCCAATATCAAAATATTTCTCAATATACAATACATATCATATAAATAAAACACAAAATGGAGATCCAGTTAATGCAGCAGTTAGTTACTTGGTTATCTCTGAAAATGATGAAAACGGCGCTGCAAATGATTGTATTGAATGTCATGCATGTGAAAAATATTGTCCACAACACTTGGAAATTTCCACATTACTTAAAGATGTTGATAAGGAATTAAACAATCCTGTTATGAAAGAATTTTTATCAACATAATGATATTTTAATTATTTTTTCTTTCACTATTTTTTTCAAAAAGTTTTTTAATCTACTGTTACCTAATATTATTATATTGTAATTTAATGTTATATCATAAATTATAGGTTGAAATATTATGATGGATATTGATAGAGTTATTGCAAATGAATTAAACATTAAACCTTGGCAGGCAGATGCAGCTATTGCTCTTATAAATGAAGATAATTCTATACCTTTTATAGCCAGATATCGTAAAGAAGCAACTGGTGGTTTAAGTGATGAATTATTAAGAAGTTTAAATGAAAGATTAATTTATCTTAAAAAACTGGAAGAACGTAAAAGACAAATCTTGAATTCAATTGAAAAACAGGGAAAACTAACATTGGAACTTGAAAAAGAAATCGAAGAAGCAAGTACCATAGTAGAATTAGAAGATTTATACAGACCTTATAAACAAAAAAAATCAACAAGAGCAACAAAAGCAAGGGATAAAGGATTGGAACCGTTAGCTTATATAATCTATGATCAAAGGTTAGACCATTCAATAGATAAGGAAGCAGAAAAATATTTGAATGATGAGGTTTTAACAATTGAAGATGCTAAACAGGGAGCAAATGACATAATTGCTGATATCATTTCAGATAAAGCATCTTTCAGAAGATTTATAAGAGACATAACTATAAAGAAAGGAAAAATATCCATTACAGCCAAAGATGATAATGTTAAATCAGAATATGAAATGTATTATGATTATTCAGAAAATATTTCAGACATTGTACAACACAGAATACTTGCAATAAATCGTGGAGAAAAAGAAAAAATTCTAAAGGTCAAAGTAGAGGCACCATTGGAAAATATTAAATTTTTCCTTGAAGATGAAATATTAATCAACTATTCTACAAGTCCTGAAAAAGAGGAATATAATAAGTATACTACTGATTTTCTTAAAGATGCTATGAAAGATTCCTATAAAAGATTAATAGCTCCGGCAATAGAACGTGAAATAAGAACGATATTAACTGATGTTGCAGAAGACAAATCAATTAAAGTATTTAAGAAAAATTTGGAACAGTTATTAATGCAACCGCCTATAACTGATAAAACTGTACTCGGATGGGATCCTGCATTTAGAACAGGATGTAAACTTGCAGTAATAGATAAATATGGAAAAGTATTGGATACTGCAGTAGTATATCCTACAGAACCTCAAAATAAAGTTGAAGAAACAAAACAAATTGTTAGGGATTTGATTAAAAAGTATGATGTGGATTTAATAGCATTGGGTAACGGAACTGCTTCACGTGAATCTGAACAGATAATAGTTGAAATTATTAAAAATACAAGTGTTAAGTATGTTATCGTTAATGAAGCAGGTGCTTCAGTCTATTCAGCCAGTGACCTTGCTAGAGAAGAATTTCCTGATTATGATGTAACAGAAAGAGGAGCAATATCCATAGCTAGAAGATTACAGGATCCATTGTCTGAACTTGTTAAAATTGATCCTAAATCTATTGGTGTAGGTCAGTACCAGCATGATATGAATCCTAAAAAATTGGATGAATCATTGGAAGGTATTGTTGAAAAAAGTGTTAACAATGTTGGGGTAGACTTGAACACAGCTTCAGCTACTCTCATGCAGCATGTAGCAGGTGTTTCTAAAAAAATTGCCAATAATATTGTAACATATAGAGAGGAACATGGTTCATTTGTTGACAGAAATCAGTTACTAAAAGTACCAGGGATTGGTGCTAAAACATTTGAACAATGTGCCGGATTTATGAGAATCTATGACTCTAAGAATGTACTTGATAGCACATGTGTACATCCTGAATCCTATGATACCACATTGTCCTTATTATCATTATATGGCTATGATTTGTATGATGTTAAAAATGGTGGCGTATCTTTAGATGTAGACGATATTGAAAAATTAGCAGGTAATCTGGGAGTTGGTGAATGGACTTTAAAAGATATAATTTCCGAATTAAAAAAACCTGGAAGAGATCCTAGGGATAATTTGGATGCTCCGCAATTACGTTCTGATGTGCTGGATATTGAAGACTTGGAAGAAGGTATGATTTTGGAAGGTGTTGTCAGAAATATTGTTGATTTTGGTGCATTTGTGGATATAGGTGTTCACCAGGATGGATTGGTTCATATTTCTGAATTATCGGATACACAGTTTGTTAAACATCCTATGGACATAGTCAGTGTTGGAGATATTGTGGAAGTAAGAGTATTATCAGTTGACTATGAAAAAAATAGAATAAGTTTAAGTATGATTCTTTAATTTTTTTTATTTTTTTATTTTTTTATTAAAACTTTTTTTAAATTATTATTTTTAAGATAATCAATATATAAACAAGATTTATATATCTATACTAACAAAAATATATACATATTATATACATGATAATAATTAATAATGATAAATCATGTAAATTTTTCATAAATTAGAAAAACAAAATACTTTTTGAGTTTGTTTTTATTTATGAATAAAAATAATTGATTGGAGAAATTATTATGAAAGATCTCAGTGGATTATTTAATCCTAAAGGAGTGGCCGTAATAGGCGCATCAAATCAAAAAGGAAAATTAGGTTACATAGTAACAGATAACTTAAAAACATGTGGTTATCAAGGCGAAATTTACCCTATTAATATTAAAGCAGAAGACGATATTTTAGGATTAAAAGCTTACAAATCAGTATTGGACATTGAAGGTGAATGTGACTTAGCAGTAGTAGCAATTCCTTCCAAATTCACAAATGCTTCACTTGAAGAATGTGGACAAAAAGGTATAAAAAATGTCATAGTTTTAACAGCAGGATTTAAAGAAGTAGGTGGCGAAGGAGCAAAACTTGAAGAAGAACTTGTTGAAATTGCTAGAAAATATGATATGAATATTCAAGGTCCAAATTGTCTTGGAAGTTTAGATGTTCACACACCACTTAATGCTTCATTTGCACAAATCATGCCAGAACCTGGAAATATTGCATTTGTTTCACAAAGTGGAGCAATGACTGTAGCAATTATAGACTGGAGTGTTTCTGAAAGTATAGGATTCAGTAAAGTAGTTAGTTTAGGAAACAAAGCTGATGTTTCAGAAATAGATGTAATTGAAGAATTAGCAAATGATGATAAAACTGATGTAATTTTAGGATACCTAGAAGGAATCAGTGAAGGTGAAAGATTTATCAAAGTAATGAGTGAAGTAACTAAGAAAAAACCTGTTATTTTACTTAAATCAGGATCCAGTCAAGCAGGGGCAAAAGCAGTATCTTCACACACCGGAGCTCTTGCAGGTAATGACTTTGCATTCGATGCAGCATTTGAAACTTGTGGTGTAATGAGAGCTAGATCTATGCAGGAATTATTCGATTTAGGAACAGCATTTTCAAAAACAGATTTACCAAAAGGTAAAAACATTGCAGTAATTACAAACGCTGGTGGTGGAGGAGTACTCACAGCAGATAAAATCGAAGAAGAAGAATTACAACTTGCTGAACTAACAGAAGAAACAATGGCAAAACTCAGAGAAGTAATTCCTGAAGAAGGTAGTGTACACAATCCTATTGATGTATTAGGAGATGCATCACCAGAAGCATACGAAAAAACATTAGAAATTATTTTAGCAGAAGACTACATTGATAGTGCAATTATTATGGCATGTCCTACAGCTTCATACAAACCTAAAGAAGTAGGAGAAGCAATTGTTGATGCTAAAAACAAATTCAGCAAACCTATTATGGTAGTTAACATGGGTGGACCTACATTTGTAGAAGAAAACTTAGTATTACGTGAACATAATATTCCTACATTTGTATTCCCAGAAACTGCAGTAACAGCTCTTAAAGGAATGGCTACATTCTCTGAAATTAAAGAAAAATCCCATGAATCTGCAATTGATTCTTTAGAAGGAATTAACAAAGAAGAAGCTGAAAAAATTATTGAATGTGTAAAAGAAAGTGGAAAAGATGCATTAATTGGTAGTGAAGCATATCAAGTAGCAAAAGCATATGGAATTTCAGCAGCACCGATAGTACTTGCAAAAACCAAAGAAGAAGCTGGAGAAGCTGCAGAAGAAATGGAATATCCTGTAGTGCTTAAGATTGCATCTGATAAAATTTTACACAAAACAGATATTGGTGGAGTACAAGTAAACATCAATTCCAAAGAAGAAGTTGAAGAAAAATTCGAAGAAATCATTGCAAACGCAAAAGAAGCTCATCCTGATGTAGTACCTGATGGAGTTGAAGTTCAGAAAATGATGCCTAAAGGACAAGAAGTTCTTATAGGTATGCTTAGAGATGCTCAATTTGGTCCAATCATAGGATTTGGTATGGGTGGAATCTACGTAAACTTAATTAATGATGTAAACTTCAAATTAGGTTCTGGATTAACAGAAGAAGCTATTGAAGAACAAATCAACAGTACCAAAGTAAGTAAATTATTAGAAGGATATCGTGGAGATGCACCTTGTGATATTGATGCAGTAAAAGATACACTTAAACGTGTTGCAAGATTAACTCTTGACTTCCCAGAAATTAAAGAGTTAGATATAAACCCAGTATTCTGTTATGAAGAAGGATCCAGTGCACTGGATATAAAAATTAAATTATAATTCTTCTTCTTATCTTTTTTTAACTATTTTTTTCTAAATATTTTTTATAAAATTAGTTTTATTTCTTTTGGAGATTAAAAAAAGTAATATTTTAAAGAAAATTTATTCTTTCAAATAAATCTTCATTAAATAAACAAGTTTCGTTAAATATTTTTTAAGTGGACCACTTCTATTTACAAAGTGTTCTATGAAAACTACATCTTCCTCTTTAAGAGCTTTTAGTAACAGAATCATTATTATATAAGCCAGGCTTCCCAGTATCAATCCTACAAACATTCCAAGGAATGTATGTGGTATAGGATACATTACAAAAATCATTACACCTGTTGCTATAAACATTTTAAATAAATCTTTATATGGTGGATGAATCTTAGATAATTTTATTAACTCACCTACTGTTAAGACCATTAAAATAAATGTAGCAATACTTGTTGCAATAGCTGCACCTGTGATATCATATAATGGTATTAAAATGTAACTGCATACAACATTAACCAATGCTCCTATAATTAAAGAGTACATAGGGAATGTTGGTTTTCCTAATCCTTGACACATACTGCATGCAATCAGATAAATGCAAAAGAAAAACATTCCTATTACCAGTATCCATAAGGCTTCGGAACCTTTTGCATATTGTTCTCCAAATATTAGCATCATTGGAACAGCATATACCATAATAAATGCTGATACGGGTAATGATGTTACAGTAGTGTACCTGTATGACTGATGCATATACATTCTTAATAAATTTTTATCGTTTAAACTATCTGCTTCACTTGTAGCCGGAAGTATTGAAGTAGATACTGAATTTGCTAATATTAATGGTATTCTAGCTATTGCACTGGCATTTGTAAATAAACCTGCAAATAAAGCTGGTAAAAACATTCCGATAAAGAATGTTCCAGTATCATATAAAAATATTTCAGCTATTCCTGAAATTACCACAGGTATTGAAAATTTAAGAATTTCCTTCATTAACATTAATTCTTCATGAAAAGATATTTTGGTAAATTCCTCATTGAGATACGTATTTTTAACATCTCTTTTAAATAAAATATATGAACCTATTAAGGATACAAAAAATCCTAAAGCAGTTCCTAACACTGCACCAGCAGCATACCATCCTAAAATAACAAGTGCTGATGCAAGGATGAGTGTAAATATTTGTTCAAGAAATTTACTGTAAAAAATATTTTTCATCTGATAAAATCCTTGAAAAACACCTCTGAAAGAACCTACTATAACACTAAATGGAATAATAGCAGAAACTAATCTTAAAGGCATTAAAGCTTCAGGTTTATTCCATATTCCTATAGCTATAGGCTCTGATATTAAATACATGATAATTGCGGCAATCACAGCCATAAATATCATTATCTTCATACCAGTTATGCTCACTTGATGAACCATGTCCTTATCATCCAAGGCCTTGTACTGCGAAACATATTTTGCTATAGCTGGAGGAACTCCACCTGAAGCTCCTATAATGAACATGTTCTGGAAGGGTAATGTTAAACCAACAATTCCATATCCTGTAGTTGTTAATAGTCTACTTAATATAAATCGATAAATAAATCCACCTAAACGTAGTATTATTGAACCTAATAATATAATAATACTTCCTGAGGCTAGTTTAGATTTTTTATCAGACAAGTATCTACCTCCCATAATAGTTTATTTCAAATATTTTCAATATGTTAATATTCAAATTAAACCAAATTACTTATATTTTTATAAATTATTTTATAAGTATTTAATTATTATTTTGATAGAAATAATAATCTATATTAACTCTAAAAAAGATAATATTAATAAAATACATATTTATTTTATATATAGGGGATTTTATGACAAAGAATGTGGAAAGATTAGAAAAACGTATGGCAGAACTCAGAGAGTCTTTAGAACAACATAAGGAAAATCCGGGCAGTGGTTTTGAAGAAGTTAAGTCCGTTGAAATGCTTATTAAATTTGAAATATATTTGAATGATGCAGAAATAGGAATAACTGACGGTATATATTTATACATGAATGAAGCTGGAGCAATAGTTAATGCAGAGTACTTTGTAAAAGAAGATGGTGATGTAACTATCATTAGTTTCACTGATGAACAATTAGAAGTAATTGTAGAACTATTTGCTGATGTATTTACAGTAAATGTAGAATAAACTTAACTTCCACTATTTTTTTTTAAAACTTTTTTTACAAATAAATTATTAGGTTAAATCATGTCAATAGAATTAGATGAAATTAAAAAACGTGAAAAAGGACTTAAAATAATCAATAACAAAATTAAAGAAGAAGGTATTGATTCACTTATAGATTTAACGGGACTTGCCGGTGGATTTGATGTAACACCGAATGATATCTCCTTGTTGGAAACTTATGCTGGACCAGCTGTTTTTGATGAAAAAATACAGAAATTAGGAATAGAACATTTAGGTGGAGAAAAAGTTCTACCATTAAACAGGACAACCAGTGGTATAGCTGCAATGATTATGACCTATGTAAAGGAAGGAGATGAAATTGTACATTATCTTCCTGAAAAACCTGGACATCCATCAATTCCAAGAACTGCCCAACTGGTTGGGGCCAGTTATGTAGAATATAATGATATTAATGATTTCAAAATAACTGACAAAACTGCTTTAGTAGTAATAACAGGTACTACAATGGATCATGAAGTTATCAGTGAAGATGATTTTAAATACGTTATAGAAAAGGCTAAAGAGAAGGATATCTTAGTTTTTGTTGATGATGCATCTGGAGCAAGATTACGAAGAGCAATATATAATCAACCTACTGCAATAGATATGGGTGCTGACTTGTCTGTAACAAGTACTGATAAATTAATGGAAGGACCTCGTGGAGGATTAATGGCAGGTAGTGCAAAACTTATTGATGAAATAAAATTAACTGTTAATCAGTATGGTTTTGAAGCACAGGCACCATTAGTAGTTGGAATGATTAAAGCATTGGAAAAATATTCACCAGAAAGAATCAGACAGGCATATAATCAGAAGGATAAACTGTATCAAAAATTAGTAGATCAAGGATTAAATCCATTAACAACTCCTACAGGGTTCATGTTTAAAGAAGATGAAATACTAAATGTTGTTGAAGACAAAATTGGTTCAACTGATATTTCTCCAGACATTGTAGCTACAGTTTACTCCATGTTACTATTAAAAAATTTTAATGTTGTAACTATTCCTGCTGTAGGTATGCCCGGTGCCAGTAAGACTATTCGTATAGACTGGTCTGCTAAAGATTCCGAAAAAATAAGCATGGATGAAATGGTTTGTGCAATAATTAAAACTTTTGATAAAACAGCAGAAGTATGTAAAAATAATTGTATAGAAAAAGTTTTATATGATTAAATTTGTTTTTTTTTTTAAAATAAGTGTGGATGATGAAATTATTCATCATCTATGATTATACATTCACCGGATGTAATTTTTTCTAAGTTTCCTTCATCAGTTTCAACTATCAATGCACCTTTATTAGTAATACCTACTGCATCAGCAATCATGGCTTTTCCACCTTTGTATACTTTCACACGGTTACCTGTAGTACTTGATAGTCTTCTCCATTCAGATACTATTTCTTTGAAGTTACCCTTTTTGAATTCTTCGTATAAATCTTCGAATATTCTGAAGAATTCTCTCATTATAGCTGCCCTATTGAATTCAATGTTGGTTTCTTTTTTAACGCTTGTGGCTATATTTTCAATTTCGCTTGGAATATCCTCTTCATTGATATTCACATCAATACCAACACCTACAAGAACTGCTTCTAATTTGTCTTTTTGAGTTACAGCTTCGGTAAGTATTCCACATATTTTTTTATTTCCTATTAATAAATCATTAGGCCATTTAATTCCAACATGAACATTAAACTCATCATGTAATGTTTTTGCTATAGCAACACCAGTTACAATTGTTAATTTAGAAGCTTCAATAAGTGTTACTTCTGGTCTAAGAATCATAGTCATGTAGATACCTCCTTCAGGTGATATCCATTCAGCATGTTTTCTGGTTTTTCCTGCTGTCTGATGCTCTGCTATAACAACAGTACCCTCAGGTGCATCATCTTCCACAAATTTTTTTGCAGTAACATTTGTAGATGCAACTTCTTCATAAAAATGAATGTTATGTCCAATATACTTTGAATTTAAACCTCTGCCTACTTCAAAAGGTTCAATAATATCAGGTGTCTCTTCCAATTTATATCCTTTATCAACATCATGTACAATTTTATATCCTGCTTCTTTTAAAATATCCAAGTTTTTTCTTAAATGTTCTTCAGATATTTCTAATCTTTTTAACAATTCAGATTCAGTAGCATATTCAGCTTCAATATTTTTTAAAATATGTTGTCTAATCATCTTAAACCCTATTTATATGAATTAATTATAATCGTTTTATTATTAGTTTTAATTAATAATAAAATTGATTTGTAATATAATATTATATTGTTTTATATTCATAAATAAATTTTTAATTTAATTGAAAATATTAATTGTCAGGATAGTTAACTTCTGATAATTTTAATTTAAGATTCAATATAATCTGTGTTTAATATTTTATGTTTTTTTGAACTTTTTTTTATGATGAAATATCGTACATTTCTGACATTTTTTTGTAGCATCCTAAAATCTATATAGTATCAGATAAATAAAATATTATATAGAAACTAAGATAATGAAAAATTAACTATTATATTTCTAATTTTAATAAATTAAAGGGGAACTATAAAATGTTTGATAAAGTATTAATAGCTAACCGTGGTGAAATTGCTATACGTGTTATGCGAGCTTGTAAAGAATTGGATGTGGATACAGTAGCAATATATTCTGATACTGATGAAACTGCATTATTTACAAAATATGCTGATGAGGCAAGACCACTTAATTCATCAATATTAGCACAGTCCTACTTGAATATTGATAAAATTATGGATATAGCAATAGAAACTGGAGCAGATGCTATTCATCCGGGTTACGGATTTTTATCTGAAAATCCGGTATTGGGTGAAAGATGTGATGAAAACAACATAACTCTTATTGGTCCTAGAAAAAATGCTATTGAATCAATGGGAGATAAAATTACTTCAAAACAATTAATGGAAAAAGTTGGAGTTCCTACAGTTCCTGGTGATAAAGAAGGAATTACTGATATAGAAGTTGCTAAAAAAAGAGCTAAAGAAATAGGATTTCCTGTTATAATCAAATCTTCTGCAGGTGGTGGAGGAATTGGTATGAGAGTTGTTTATGAAGAAGATGAACTTGCACGTGCTATTGAAACAACTCAAAACTTAGCTCAGTCAACCTTCGGTGATGGAACTGTATATATTGAAAAGTATATTGAAAGACCTAGACACATTGAATTCCAGGTACTCGCTGATAATCATGGAAACACCATTCATGTATGTGATCGTGAATGTTCCATTCAAAGAAGACATCAAAAGTTAATTGAAGAAGCTCCTTCCCCTATAATGACTGAAGAATTAAGAGAAAGAATGGGTGAATCAGCAATTAAAGCTGCTAAAAGTGTTGATTATAACAGTGCGGGTACTGTTGAATTTATGTATTCAAATGGTGAATATTATTTCTTGGAAATGAATACAAGAATTCAGGTAGAGCATCCTATTACTGAGGCTATTACTGGTGTTGACCTTGTTAAACAGCAAATTAAAGTAGCTGCTGGTGAAAAATTAGGTTATACTCAGGATGATATTAAGGTTAATGGTCATGCTATAGAATGTCGTATTAATGCTGAAGATCCGTTAAATGATTTTGTACCTAGTCCTGGTAAATTGTTAGGATATCGTTCACCTGGTGGTATTGGTATAAGAATGGACAGTGGAGTTTATACTGGTTATACAATTCCGTCAATTTATGATTCAATGATTGCTAAATTGATTGTGCATGGAAACTGCAGAGAAGAAGCAATTGCTCGTATGAAAAGAGCATTAAATGAATTTATTGTTGTTGGTGTTCCTACAACTATTCCATTCCATAAAGCATTGATGAAAAATAAAAACTTCCAGGAAGCAAATCTCCATACTAGTTTCATAGAAGAAAACAAAAGAGACTTAGTAATGGAAATTGAAAGAGTAGTTAAAGAGGATGAAGATAGAATCAGTGAATTAAATTCTACATTCTTGCCTAATAAGAAAGTGGCTGCTATTTCAACTGTTGTTAATTCATACATGCAAAGAATTATGGAAGATCAGCAGAAATAATATAATATTTTTTATTATTTTTTTTTTACTTTTTTTTAATAAACTTCATTTCAGAACTTTATTATATTTATATCTTTTCTTAAAAATTCTATTCAGCTTAATTTCTTAAAATCATTTTTATTTAGAAAAATTAAATTATTTTATCTTTTTTTGTTACTTATAAAACGGTAAGTTTATATATAGTATAAAAGTAATATATAATATAGTATTCCAACTGATAAAAACTTCCTATAAACTAATATATGTTTTTGAACAAATTTTTTATTATGGAAAAATTATCAATATTCGTGCCGAATAGTTTTTTGGCCGAATCAAAAGATTCAAAGATTAGAACATATAAAGTTGGCTTAATAGGAAGATATGCTGCTCTATTTAGGGCTAACAATATTGTTATTTACAATGACAATTCAGACGGAGGTAGTAGGGATGATGCTCTCTATATGAAAACTATCCTAGAATACATGGATACACCTCAATAC
>OCVV012873882.1_pt1 | contig 42110 bp, 37 predicted proteins | sample 1539721 | NCBI WGS metagenome assembly OCVV01 (sample SAMN02144230, study PRJEB22623) | gut metagenome | biome: sheep rumen | host: Ovis aries | place: New Zealand | reverse complement strand
TCATTTGTTTTTATTAATATTGTCATACATTGTATACATTACAGTGTATATAAAATCTAGTGTTATATAATCTTTATATAATACACCTTTATCTAATGCAGGTTTGTCTTTTTTTATAACTGGTTCAAACAAATCATATCCTGGAAATCTTATATAAAAATAATTATTTTTTATTGTAAATTCAAATGGTATCTTATATTTATCAACATAGTCAACCATAAGCTGCATAATATCATGTGTTAGAATTTTAGCTGCAAATATTTTATTATTAGTATATACATCAAACTTATTCTCAAATTCAGATGAATCAAGTTTAGTATAAAGATTTTCAAATGATTTCCCAGATTTCTTAAAGATTTTTCGAGTATCTTTAATGTCTTTTCTTAAAAACATTTCAATCTCATAAGTATTTGGTAATGGCATAAATGCATATAAACCCTTAAATACAGTAGTATAAGTTGTATGTCCATCACTATCAGTATGTTCATTTTCAGTATGTACATTTGCTAATTCAAATTGGTAATTATTAATATATCCTACTATATCATCATTTGAGCTATATACATCAAATCCTTCAAATTGGCCATCTATATATGCTCTTCTTTCCATTGATTTATTTGATCTATAGTTTATGTTAGGAGTAAGAAGTTTAATAAATGGTGTTACAACTAATTGCTTATATTGAGTAGTATAAGAGTCTTCTTCTGATACTCCAGAAGCTTTTTTCTTGTTTGGATTGTTATTCTTACTATTCGATGAATTATTTACTGCTGAATAAATTATTAAGCCTATAATTCCAGCAAATAGGAATATGAACATAAAAGGAATTACTGCACATAGAAAGAATCCAATAATTACTACTATCATTATTATTAATGCTTTTTTTCTTTCCTCTAAAACTTTTACTTTTTTATTTTCAAAAAAGTTAGCATATTGACTATTTACTTGATTAAAGGTTTCTTCAAATTTTTGATTGTTTACCATTTATTTTTCCTTCACTTAAATGTTTACTTTAACATTATCTTTTGCTTGCATTTCACTTATTTCAAATAAAGTTTCTTCCTTAAATCCAAATAAGCTTGCTACTATATTTGTTGGCACACTATGTATTGCAGTATTGTAATTAGTTACATCAATATTATAAATTCTTCTAGCAGCTTGTAGTTCATTCTCTATTTTAGTTAAAGTTTGTTGTAAATTTAAGAAATTTCTACTAGCTTTTAAGTCTGGATAATTTTCAGCAATTAATAATATATTGTTTATTCTATTATTAAGTTCCGCTTCAGTTGCTATATCCTTAGTATTCATATATTGAGTTCTTAATTCTGTAATTTGTTTTAATACACTCTCTTCATGAGCAGCATAAGCTTTTACAGTTTTTACTAAGTTTGGAATCAAATCAAATCTTTGCTCTGAATAAATATCTATTCCAGATCTAGATTGTTTTACTTCATTTTTTAGCTTTACTAATTTATTGTATTTACTTAAAACAATACATACTATAATAAATACAACAATACCTAAAAATACAAATAAAGGCCACATAATCTTATTTCTCCCTTTGTTTATTTAAAAATTCAACTGCTTCATCAATTGAAAGTACTTGTTTTTCTCCTGTTAGAGTTTCTTCTAGTTCTACTTTTCCTTCTTCTACTTTGTCTCCTAAAATTGCAACGAAAGGTGTTCCATAAACTTTAGCATCTTTTATTTTTTCACCAATCATTACTTTGTTTCTATCATCTAGTATTGCATGTCCTTCCATTTTCTCATAGAAGTTCATTGCATCTTTCATTTTTGCTTCATTTTCTACTTTAGGAATAATTTGAACAGTATATGGAGCAATGTTTGCTGGTAGTGAAATTCCAACAATATTTCCATCTTTATCTGTTAGTCTACTATTTTCATAAATAGCAGCCATTACTCTAGAAACTCCAATACCATAGCATCCCATAACATATGGTTTATTTGTTCCATCTTTTGCTGTAAATGTAGCATTCATTGTTTCAGAGTATCTTGTTCCTAATTGGAATATATGTCCTATTTCAATTGTCTTTTTCTCTTTTAGGTTTGAAATATCATCAATATTATATTCTGCTTTTAAGTATTCTTTATAATCAGGTCTATCAAGTATTTCTGTATTTAATCCAATTCCTGTTTTTTCATCATAAAGAATTGTATCTTCTCCTATTGGAGAAATAACCATAAACTCTTCACTCTTTTTACCACCCATATCCCCATTGTCAGCAACTACTGGGATAGCATTAAGGTGTAATCTTTTTGAGATTTCTAAATATGCTTCTCTGGTAATTCTATAGTTTTCTTCTAATCCTTCAAAGTCTTCATCAAAGCTATAAGCATCCATCATTAAGAATGATTTTCCTCTAAGCATATATCCTCTTGTTCTAATCTCGTGTCTATACTTTTCTCCAATTTGATAGAAGTTTACTGGTAAATGTTTATATGATTTTAGTTTCTCTCTTGCAAACTCTACTACTGCTTCTTCAGCGGTTGGAGCCATGCAATAGTTTCCTTTATCTGTCATGATAGTAAACATTACACCATCATCAATATATTTTTGCCATCTATCAGATGCTTGCCAAATTTTTTCTGGTTGTAAAGTTGGTAATTGAACTTCAATTAATCCTGCTCTGTCTAATTCTTCTCTAATGACTTGTTCTACATTTCTTTTAACAAGCATTGGTACATTACCATATGCAAATATTCCTGCTTCATATTGTACTATTTGTCCTGATTGTAAAAGCATATCTTGTATTGGATACATTTCATCCAAATTGTTTATTCTAATTGTTCCCATTCCTGATTTTGATAATTTCATAATCTCTATCTCCTTTTTAGTTAATTTTCTTCGTTATTATCTTCTACTGTTGTTTCCTCATTTAAATTCTCTTCTTCACCCTTTGCGGGAGATGGAGCCTCTAGATCATCAAAAACGATTTGTCTGTTACTATCTAATTTAAATTTTGGTAAATCAGGTAAATCTTTTAATGTTTTTAATCCAAACATCTTCATGAATTCATCTGTAACCTTAAAAGTCATTGGTTTACCTGGTAAGTCAGCTTTTCCTGCTGGCTCAATTAGATTGTAATCTAACAATTTATATACAGAGCCAGAAGTATCTACTCCTCTTATAGTATCTATATCTGCTCTAGTACATCTTTCATTGTACGCAATTATAGCCAAAGTCTCTAAAGAAGCTTGCGAAAGCTTAGGCTTAAGTCTATTATCAAATGCAGGATATAAATATTCATAATAATCCTTTTTAGTAGCCATTTGATAGCCATCTTTGACTTCTACAATAGTAATTCCACTATCTGCGCCTTCATACTTTTCTTTTAAACCATTTATGGTGAGTTCAATCTCTTTATCACTAAGTTCTAATATTGACATTAACTCACTTTTCTTTACTATTCTTCCTGTTGCAAAAAGTATCGCTTCAACGATGCCTTTTGCTTTCTCTTTATCCATGATACTTCCTTTTTATTTTAGTTTAAAATACAATCACATTATATCATAAAAGCTTAATCAAAACAACAACTTGAGTGCTATCTAAGCTTTCCTTCTTGATTATTTTACTCCAATGTATTATAATATTGTTATTATAAGAAAGGAGTGGGGTTAGATATGGACGACGAAGTAAACAATGATGAGAAAAAATTTGAAATTGTTCAAGGCAACTCCAAAGATCTAAACTTTTCCGAAGTTAAAGATAATCTTACTATAGAAGAACATCAAAATAATGTTAAGAAAAATGGAGAGGTTATTGTTCCAGAAGAACAAGATACCAATGCCAATAACAATTAGTTAAATAATATAAAAGCCACCTAGGTGGCTTTTTCTTTTTGTTTATTATTTATTGTTTATTATTTATTATTTATTATTCTCATTTTTTATTCTTCTCTTTTATTTTCATTCTTTTCTTATTTTGATTTATATCTTCTTTATTTTCTTATCACTTTGTATCTTTATTCATTTGTTTTATATTTATGATTATATAATTCTTAAATTTCTGCTGCTCCTATCATTCCAGCATCATTCTTTAGTTTTGCAGGAACTAATTTAATATCAAAATCTTTATTAAACATATATTGTTTTAATTTTTCTTTCAATTTAGGTAAAAAGATATCATTATAATATACAAAACTTCCGCCAAAGCATATTGCTTCTGGTTCAAATATATTAATTAAGTTTGCCATTCCAATTGCAGCATTAGTAATTAATTCATCTACTAGTTCTTGCGTATCTTTTTTATCCATGTTTTTTCTTATATAGTTTTGTAATTCTATAGATTCCATATCTTCAGGAAGTTTTAATTTTTCAATTGCCTCTCTCTTAAATCTCTTCATTGATACGTAGGTTTCCCAACAACCTTTATTTCCACAATTACATTCTTTTCCATCTCTTTGAATTACCATATGTCCAAATTCAAAACCAGGATGTCTTTTAGGCTCTAATAATTCTCCTTTTAGAAACACTGCACTTCCAACTCCTGTTCCAAGGCATAGAAATATACAATCATCATAATCTTTTAGTGCTCCATATTTCTTTTCAGCAAATCCAGCACATTTGCCATCATTTTTTATCTTAATTTTGGTATTATACTTCTCTGCTAGAATCTTCCCTATTTCAAATTTTTTAATGTGTAAATTAACCAAATTTTCCATAGCAGTCTCTGTTGGACTTCCTGGAACAGCAAGACCTATTCTAGATATATCAGATACTTTAAAATCATATCTTTTAAGTAATATATCTATTTCCATATCAATAGTTTCTAATATTACTTCTTTTACTCTTTCTTCTGAGCCAAGTTTAAAAATATCTATATCTTTACTTTCTTTTCCAAGTAAAATACCTTTTCCAACAACTATTCCAGTTGCTATATGGCTTCCACCAATATCTATTCCTATTTTCATAAGATTCCTTTCCTAAATAAAAAAGAACTACCTCAAAAATAATGGGTGTTCTTTCTTTGTTTTAGATAATTGTTATTATGATCCACTTGGAACTTCTTCAGTTTTTTCTCCCGACTCAGTCCAAGCATTTCCAACATCTTCTTGAGTTTTATTTTTATCTATTTCTTCTGTATTATTTTGTAGATACGTAGAATTTATATTATTGTTCTTCTCATTTTGATTTACTGCAACATTTATTGTAATTAGAGAGAATATTAAAAGTACGATAATAATAATTATAACTGCTACAAATGAAATACCTCTTTCATCTTTTAACATTTACATCCTCCTAAGTTCCATTAATTATAAAGTCTAGATATATATAGTATATTTTATTATATGTGAATGTAATGTCAATTCTTTCAAGGTTCATGTAAACCAATTGTTAAAAATGTAAAGCTTCTGTTATCAACAAATTCAAATGTTTCACAATTATTACATTACCATATTTTTACATTAGTAATCTCTTTCTAATCCATCTTCTTGATCAAGTTCTTTTTTTCCTGAATCCGAATTTTGTATTTCAAAATTTCTATTTAAGTAATTAATAATCTTACGTTCTTTTTCAGATGTTCTTGTATGAATAGTTTTCTCTTTTTCCATATGTAGCTTACTAAGAATAGTTTCAAATCTTTTATCATTACTGATTCTCTTTTTAATCTCAGGATCTAATTCAATTGCCAAGTTACAATACTTTGCAGCTAATTCATGTTCTCCTTTAATAATCTTTATTTTAGCCAAGTTATAATAAGCATTAGCTGAGATTTTATCATCATCACTCATAATTAACTTTTCAAAGAACTTTTGAGCCTCATCATATTCGCCAATAATATATAAAATCTGTCCTAGGTTCAAGTTTGCAACTTCATCTCTATATGAGTTAATCTTTGCTGCTTTATCATAATACTCTTTAGCACTATTAAAATCATTAAGCATGGTATAAGTCATACCCATAGCATAATATAAATCAAAACTTTCAGGATGTGATTGAAGAGCTTTTCCATATACTCCTAAAGCTTGTTCAAATCTTCCTGCATCATAATATGAATCTCCCAATAATTTGCATATTTCTAGATTTTCTAAGTTATTATTATAAATCTCTTCTAGAACGCTTATCGCTTCATCATATTTTCTATCTTCTCTATAGAATTTAGCAAGTTCTACATATAGTTCATTATTATTAGGTTCTAAAGAAATAAGTTTTAAATATTCATCTTCAGCATCCCCTCTAGCACCTTTATCCAAATAATATTTTAGAAACTTTTTATGAATTAAAACTGAATTTGGATAGTGTTCTAATGCATCTATTAAAATATTTGGCATATTCTCTTTATCACTATTAGCTCTTGCAAGATAAATAAGCTCCCCTAGCTTTATTCCTCTTTTTTCTATAATAAATAATCCTATTGGTATAATAATAGAAAAGAAAACATTAAATGCATAAATAATCTCTGGAATTTTTCTTCCAGCAATCATATATATTCCATTAGAAATAATTCCTATTAATTCAATAGCAATTTCAATCAATAAAAACCAATTTTTATCTTTAATAAGATGTGCAATAGTATAAATAAATATTGCTAAAGATATGATGCTAAATAGAATTACTGCAACCATTTATCTTTCCTTCCATTTATAACTTTCTTATTTTTTATTTTATTAAATCATATGTTATTAATTCAATAAAAATGCTTCAAATTTAATACTTAAGACATATAAAGAAATAAAAAAGAGCCTTCTTACGGCTCTTTAGTATATTTATTTTTTATCAGTAGATCCAAATCCACCTTTTCTAGTACCTGTAGCATTATCATTATCAGTTATTAAATATTTAGTAAATACTACTTGTCCTATAACATCTCCTTTTTTTATTTCAATGTCATGATCTGAGCAATTGAAATAAGCAAAGAAGAAATGACCATCATTATCTTCATTTCCATAATAATCAGAATCTATAAGTCCAACACTATTTGCCATTAAGAATCCTTTTTTAGGACCTGAACTTCTATTTAAAAGAAAATAACATTCATCTGGCCCACAATAAGCTTTAAGTCCAGTAGGAATCAATGTTGGTTTCATTCCAGGTTTATACATTGGCATTATTATATCTTCTGCTGCCTCTACATCATAACCTGCAGCATGTGCAGTTTTTCTTTCAGGAATATGAATGTCTTTATCCTCATATCCTTTTACTACTTCAAATCCTCTTAAACCTTTTTTCATGGCTATTACTCCAATTTATTTATATTTATATTTTATTTATGCTCTATCTATCTATTTATGTATGTCTTATTTTTTTAATTCTCTTTCTGCATCTTTATAATCTGGCATATATTGTTCAACAAAAGCCCAGAAATTCTTAGAATGATTCATATATTTAAGATGGCAAAATTCATGTAAAACAACATATTCTATAGCATGTCTACTATACATCATTAAATCTTGATTTATTGTAATCTTTCTAGAAGAAGTACATTTACCCCAAACACTTTTTAATTTCTTAATATTGTATTCATCTGGAGCAAGTCCTGTAAGCTTTCTTGTTTTCTCCATAGCAAGTTCTACTTCTCTTTGAGCTATCATGAAATACATCTTATCCATCATGCTCTTTATTCTTTCAGTATTATCAGCTTCTGCTAATACTAAAGGAAGAACAATTGAAATATGTCCATCTGCTATATTTAATCTGCCATTTGCTATATCTTTATAATAAATATTTAAAGTATATTTTTCGCCTAAAACTTGAAAAGTTTCACCATCAGCATAATCTTTAGTTTTTCTAGGTGATTTTTGGTATTCTTGAAGTTTTTTAGTAATCCACTCTCTTTTACTTTCAACTATTTCTTGAATTTGATTACTTGTTGTATACCAAGGAGCCTTAATAACAACTTCACCATTTTGAATAGAGATATAAATGTTTTTTATTTTTGCTTTATTAACTGTATATGGAATAGTTTTGTTTAAATATTTTACTTTACTCATTTGTATCTCCTTTCGCAAGATTCGCACCATTTACGACATTTTTCTTTATTCAAAAATTATGTCAATATCGTATGTTTGTTTGGTGAACCTCTGTTCGATTTTTATTCTATTTTATTTTCGTTTTTTTGTCAATAACTTTTTCAAAATATTTTTAAATCGAAGCTCTCAAGCCCACATATTATCGTAAAAAGCTTGTATTTACTAGTCTTTATCTGTTGATTGATGAACAGAATCTAAATAGCTAGATTTTAGTTTGTCTTTTATACTTTCTGCGAACATTTTCTCATATAGAGTTGCTTCTTCAGCGATTCTATATCTATCTGCAACTTTAGCATATTTATTTCTCATATTAGCCAATTCTGTTTGGTGTTCAATCCAATAATCAATCTTATTAGCTAGCTCTTGAGGATTATCTTTATCATAAAGACTTCTTTCATCTAAAGCATATCTCATAGCCATTCCTTCACTATTATTGATTATAATAGGAACATTTCCCATAGCTATTGCTTCTAAGCAATTAATAGTTTCTTGCTCTAATAATGATGAATGAACATAAATGTCTGTATATGATAAAATCTCTCTTAAATCATTTTCTGGATAGTGATTCATAGTATATTGTAAATGCAATTTATTTAATTCTGTTTCATACTTATCTTGCTCTACTCCTTCTCCAGCTAAAATTAAATGTATATATTTTGAGTATTTTGAAAGTTTAACTGCATTTATTAATGTTTCTTGATCTCTTTCCTTTGAGAAGTTTCCAGACATTGTAATAACAATTCTTTCTTGAAATCTTTCAGGTTTATCCACTCTCCTATAATGATAGCTACTAGTTACTCCATTTGGAATGACATGAATGTTTGAAGTAAATTCATGTTCTTCAAGTAATTTTTTAGTATGTTCTGATAGGCAATTTATATGAGCAAATTCATTATAAAATTTTGCAAATTTACTATAAATCAAATTGTTTACTATTTTAGAATTTCCTAAACCAAGGTTTTGAGTTAAATTTTCTGGTTGAACCATAAAAGAGGCTGTAGCTGATACTCCTAGTTCATTAACTATATCCAAACCTTCTTTAGATAGTTTAAATGGGTAAAAGAAATGAACTATATCTTGTCCACGAATAGCTCTTCTCATAGACCTTATATCTGGTTTTGCAAGTGTAATATGATTTGTTTCAAAATATTTTTTTGCAATGGCTGGAGCTTTTCTTGACTCCAATACTACTTTGTTTGGAGTATCTTCTCCAGTTGAAAGAAAAGAAACTGTATGTCCTCTTCTCTTTAATTCTTCTGCTAATTGTCTAGCAGCAACAGTCGTTGCATTTAAAGTATCATCATATTCATCTATTACAAATAGTATTTTCATTTATATAATTTCTCCAATTAAGTCATAATCCCTATTGCCTGTTATTTTACACTCTGCAAAACTTCCAGGCTGTGCTTTTCCTTTGAATATTATTACTCCATCTAATTCAGGTACATCCATATAACTTCTGGCTGTATTAGGTGTTTCAATTAATACTTTATATGTATTTCCAACATACTTCTTTAGATTTTCATTTGATATTTCAGCTTGTAATTTCATAATCTTATTAAGTCTAGATTTTTTAGTCATGTGATGGACTTGTCCAGGCATTAAGCTTGCAGGGGTTCCATCTTCTTTTGAATAGCTAAAGCAACCTAACTTATCAAATTTTGTTGTCTTAACAAAATTATATAATTCATCAAAATCTTCTTGTTCTTCTCCAGGAAAGCCTACCATAAGAGTCGTTCTAATTATTACTCCTGGAATCTCGTTCTTTAATTTTTCAATTAAACATTTAATTGATGATGATGTAGTATCACGATTCATCTTTTTTAAGATTTTGTCTGAAATATGTTGTATTGGTATATCAAAATATTTACATATTTTATCATTTGTTTTGACTTCATTTATTAATTCATCTGTTATAGTTTCAGGATAAGAATATAAGAATCTTACCCATTCAATTCCCTTAACTTCAGAAATCTTGTGCAATATCTCAGCTAGCTTTGATTTGCCATATATATCTGTTCCATATTTGGTTGTATCTTGTGCTACCACAATTATTTCTTTGATTCCTTTTTTAGCAAGCTTTTCTACTTCTTCTAGTATATCCTCTTCAGTTCTGCTTCTAAATCTTCCTCTTATATATGGAATTGCACAAAATGTACAAAAATTATCACAACCTTCAGCTATTCTTACATAAGCATAATTATCTCCAGTTGTTATTACTCTATTTGTAAAACTTAGCTCTCCTACGTTTTCTTTTTTCTTTAATAATTTCTCTATATTTTTCCAGAAGTTTTCATATTCACTAAATTTTATAAATAGATCAACCTCTGGCATTGCTGCTTCTAATTGTTCTTTATATCTTTCGACTAGACATCCTGTAGCGATTATATATTTGAGTTTTCCTGTTTTTTTGTATTCTGCCATTTCAAGAAGTGTATTGATTGCTTCTTCTTTGCTAGGTCCTATAAATCCACATGTATTAACTATTATTATATCTGCTTCTGCTGGATTATTCACTATATTAAATTTCTTTGTCTTAAATAGGCCTATCATCATCTCTGTATCAACAAGATTTTTGCTACAACCTAAAGAAACAAATCCTACATTCATGAGTATTTCTCCTATTTTAGTTTATGGCCCTGATTATATTATATTTTTGGCCTTTTTTCAATAGCAACACAAATTAAAAAAGTGGCTTTAAGCCACTTTTGTTTTGGTATTTTCCATTGAATTTATTTTATCTTTTGTTTGATCTGTTTGTTTTAATATTCCTTCTAGTAAAAAGCTAAGATATGTTATTTTTTCATTTACAGTTCTTTGAACTTCTTGTAATCCTTTTTCTTTAAAATCTTCAAGAAAAGCTTCATATCTTTTTTTGCCAACAAAAAGATTTTTTATCTTTTTAAACAAAGTTTGTTTTGTACTTGCATCTTGCGTTGCTAATGCTAATTCTTTTGTTTGGTAAGTTGCTTCTATATCTTTTTGCATATTATCTATAACCCATAAAAGTCTAGCATCACATTCGTTTACTATAACTTGTAGATTTATCTTTTTTTGAATATATGCAAATTGAAGATTACTAATAATTGAATTGATATTTTTTATATCATCTCCATCATAGTCCTCAAGTCTTGTTGTTTCACTAATCTTTTCGCCTTCTAAAACAGCTATATTGCTAATACATGTTTTTTGTTCATTTTGTGCATTTTGCATAATCTTTAAAATACATATAAATATTTCATCATATGAATTTATTATTTTTTGAATTTCATTAGTAAATAAATTTACTGCTTCTGATATTTCATATTCATAATTAGAAGCTTTTTGATTATAATAGAAAGACTTTCCTTCTAAATATTCTTTTATTTCTTGACCTTTTTCTTTAGCAAGTTTTTGTCTTTGTCTATTAAAGAGTTCTAATTGAATTTTGACTAATGAATTTTCATTTATTGCACTTTTTTCTAGATTAGCTTTTAATCTAGTTAAAGCTTCTTGCCCCATTTCATAATTCCTTTTCAAAATTTAAACATAACTTACTTCATAAGAAGTTAAATTATCCATATGTTCTACTGTCTTTGCATTTATGTCATCTTCCATTCCATCATATACTACATCTAATGGATTTCTTTCTTTTATTTTTAATTCCTTTGGCTTTTCTGGAATTTGATTTTCAAGAAAATCTATCATGCCATCATCAACTTCTTGTTGTATTGTCGCAACTGGCTTTTGTGTAGTAGTTTCTAGCTTAGATTCTATCTCTGGCATTATTTCTGCTTTAGTAGAATCTTTCTTTTTAGCTTTAATCTTTTTTATCATGGTATCTATCTTATTTTGTACTAATTTTGTATGTTCTTGTCCTTCATCAAGTACAGCTAAACACTCTTCTACGAAATCCATATTTGAGTTATTTGCTATATCATTAAGCATTGCTTCAACTTCGTTTCTTTCAGCTTTTGTTACTCTAACAGAGTCAATAGTTACTGTTGGAAAAACAAACTTATCAATGTTTTTCCTTACAAAAGCACTTTCGTTTGATGAAATAGCTTTTATAACTTGGCTGTCATCTTTTCTTTTTAACTTAATATGAGTACTAGCAAAATACTTTTTATTATTTATTTGCTTAACCCCTCTTATAACCATTTTTCCCCCACAAAAATCAAAATCAAGATATTATTTGTTTAAGAATTTCTTCTTGTTCTTGATTAAGTTTTTCCGCTTCTTCTTTTATTTTTTTTATATCAAAGTATAAATCTCTATCTGAGGAATTACTTATATCTGTTTTCTTATCATTTATTATAATTTGCTTATAATTTTCTTCCATTTAAGTTAATCCTAAATTCTAAAGAATATTCCTTTCTAAAATTTATGATTCTTATCTTTTTTATATCATTAATAATTATTTTTTGCAATTTTTATTACATTTATTTTATATCTAATTTGGTTAGATGGTCAACAATTTGCAATATATTTTTAAATTTTCTAAAATATAGTAGAAATATGTATTTTAGGAGTTTATATGAGAATTAATAAGCTTTATAAAGGCACCAAAATAAGTGACTTTAAAGAATTAATCAATATATATAAAACAGATTATAAAGATATGTTAGCTTTTCAATATAGGAACAATCCTGAAGAAACTGACTTTATTAATATTACATATGGTAAATTTGCTGAAGATATAGAAAATCTTGCAGTAGCTTTGCTTAAACATAAATGCAAACGTATAGCTATAATATCTCCTAATCGTTATGAGTGGTGTGTTGCCTATTTAGCTATTGTTTCAAGTGGTTTGATAGCTGTTCCTTTAGACAAATCTCTTCCAACTAATGAAATTGTTAATTCTATAGAAAGAAGTAATGTTGATTCAATTATTTATGCAAAAGAATATGAAGAAGCTGTTGGTCAATGTAAGAACAAGTTTTGTATGGATGATAATTCATATGCTGATTTGCTTAAAGAAGGAAAAAAACTTTCACATAAAGATTATGATGAAGTTACACTAAATACTTCTGAAATGTCAGTTATACTTTTCACTTCTGGTACAACTAGTCTTTCTAAAATAGTAATGATCTCTCAAAAAGCTTTACTTGCCAATCTTTATAATTATAGCCAAATGTTTATAGTTCCTAAAGGAAGTAAATTCTTATCTTTCCTTCCTTTACATCATACTTTTGAAAGTACTATAACCTTTTTATATGGTACTTCAATAGGAATTACTATATGTTTTTGCGATGGACTTAAATATATAAATAAAGATTTAATTGATTTTCAAATTGATGGTTTTGTATGTGTTCCTCTTATGTTAGAGGTTATGTATAAAAAAATGTTAAAAGCCATTGAAAAGCAAGGTAAAACAAAGTTAGTAAACATTATGCGTAAGCTATTTAAGTTTGCTCCTATTGGAATTAAGAGAAAAATCTTTCATTCAATTATTGATGGTGTTGGTGGTCATTTAAAATATATTGTTTCTGGTGGAGCTCCAATGGATAAACCTACTATTCAAGGTTTTAACGATTTTGGTTTTATGACTATACAAGGATATGGGTTAACAGAAACCTGCTCTGCTGTTGCAGTTGAAAACTTCCGTGATAGAAGACCTGGATCTGTTGGATTAATACTTCCAGAAAACAAGATTAAAATTGCAAATCCTGATGAAGATGGTATTGGTGAATTACTAATAAAAACAGATGCTGCTATGCTTGGTTATTATGGCAATGAAGAAGCTACTAAAGAAGCTTTTGATGAAGAAGGTTATTTCCGTACTGGTGATACAGGTTATATTGATAAAGATGGTTTCATATTCATCACTGGTAGAATTAAAGATATGATAGTTTTAAAAAATGGAAAGAAAATCTTCCCAGAGGAACTTGAATTTTTAATTAATAAACTTCCTTATGTAGCTGAAAGCATGGTATTTGGTCATGAGGACGATACAAGAAATGATAGAAATGAAGATGTAATTTTATGTGCTAAAATAGTTTATGATAAAGAAAAAATCAAGCAACATTTTGCAAATCAAGATGAATCCAAATATCAAGAATTAATTGAAAATGATATTAAAGAAACTATTAATAAACAAATGCCTGCTTATAAATACATAAGAAAAGTATTAATTACTGATGAGCCTTTAATTAAAACAACTACATTAAAAATAAAGAGAAATGAAGAAATGAAAAAGATCCAACTATAAAGTTGGATCTTTTTATTATTTATTATTTATTTTTTTGTTATTCTATATTTTTCTTCCAAATATAGGCTTTCTAGTCATTTCCAACAAGCATAATTTTGATATTTCTACAACTTGTACTTTACTTCTGTCTTTTTTCATGCATTCTTCCATATGTTTCATTACAGCTTGCTTGTTCTTTTCCTCAACCATATCTATATAGTCAATTATTATAATTCCACCCAAGTCCCTTAATCTTATTTGTCTAGCAATTTCTTCTGTTGCTTCTAAGTTTACTTCTAGGGCAGTTTGTTCAAATCTTTCTTTTCCAATATAACGTCCTGAGTTAACATCAATAGTAACCAAAGCTTCAGTAGGATCTATTGTAATAAAACCTCCACTCTTTAGGCTTACTTTTCTGTTAGGCTTAACATTTTCTTTTAGTTCTTCTATTTTTACTTCTATTCCAGAACTTATATTTTCTACAAATTTTGCAACTTGTTTATTATCAGTAACTATATTTAATCCATATGGTGCTAAATCTATAATTAGCTTTCCTAGAATTCCTCTATCATCTAGTAGTTTTATTCCATGATTGGTATTACTATTTGCTTTAGCCACTTCATTAATATCATCAAATAATGATACTAATCCTGAAACATCTTGGCTAATAGCTTCTTCACTAGCATCTTGTGCAATAGTTCTTATAATAGCTCCCATATTTTCAGGAATATATTTCTTTACCATATTAACTAATTCATCTTTTTTCTCTTTAGCAATTTTTTGTGATATGGTAACGAATTTTGAATTAGGTAATAAAATAACATATTGTCCTACAAGTTTTAAATCAGTTGTAACTCTTGAACCTTTTTCTGTTGAATAATCTTTCTTAACTTGTACTACTAATTTATCTTTCTTTTTTACATAGTCTTTAATGTCATATTTTGAAATATCTAAATTAAGATTTCCAGTAACATCACTTATCTTAGGAATTAAATCATTTATATGTATTAAAGCTGTTTTCTTTTCTCCAATATCCAAAAATGCACTTTGCATTCCTGGAACAATGTCTTTAACAACTCCTAAATAAATGTTTCCTTCAAGTCTTGGCTCATCAAATTTTTCTTCATAATATTCTACAAAGATATCATCTTCATATACACTTATTGCTATGTTTTCAGCCTTCTTTATAATCTCTAGTCTATACATTGTGTCCTCTTTAATTATTAAGATTCATCGCTTTATCTACTCCATATTTAATAATATCTATAGTAGCTAAAGTCGCTTTATCAATAGCAGGTTCTAAAACTTTATATTGTTCCTCACTCATCTTTCCAATAACATGAGAAATTAATAATTCTTTAAATTCTGGTTGTCCTGTTCCTATACGAACTCTTGCAAAATCTAAGTCTTCTAAGACTTCCACAACAGATTTCATTCCATTATGGTTTCCAGCTCCACCTTTTTTTCTAATTTTTACTGTGCATTCTGGTAAATCAATATCATCATAAATAATGATTATATCTGAAGTATGCAATTTATAAAAATCCATAACTTTTCTTAGAGCTTGTCCACTTTCATTCATAAAAGTTTGAGGCTTAAATAGAATAACTTTTTCTCCTTCTATTTCTCCTGAACCAATTAAAGCATCGAACTTCTTTTTCTCAACTCTTATATCATATTTCTTTGATAATTTATTAATTACATCAAAACCCATATTGTGTCTTGTCATTGAATATTCTGGTTCTGGATTTCCTAAACCAACTATTAAATACATTTCACCCTCACTTATAGAACATTATTTTCACAAGCTCTAACAAGCCTATTCATTATACTAAGTCCTAATTCTTCTCTCTCGATTCCTTCAATTATCGCTTGATCACAATTTAACTTGTCTACTTTTCTCAAATCTGTAAATATATTTTGTGATACTGAAGCTAGATTCTCTTTGCTTCCCATTTCAATAAATAAATCATCTTGTATATCGATCTTATCTCTATCTTCTTTAAATCCTAAGAAGCAAGTCTTTATTCCTTTTGATTTATTTTCTTTTAAAATTTTATTTATTTTATTTATTTGATTTTGATCATAGCCAATCATAACACATTTAGTCTTTGGAGCATAGTGTCTATATTTCATTCCAGGACTTTCAACTTTTTCGTTATCGCTAACTACTTTAAATAAATTCTTACTTAGTTCTACTTTTCCGCATACTTTTTTAATATCTTCTTCGGTAACAAATCCTGGTCTAAGTATAATTGGCACTTCATTTTCAACTTTTACAACAGTTGATTCTATACCAATTTTGCATTGTCCACCATCTATAAAATAATCTACTTTACCATCAAATTCATCATAAATATCTGCTATATTAGTACCACTTGGTCTTCCTGAAACATTAGCACTAGGAGCAGCAATAGGAATACCACTTTTATCAATTATTTCATGGATTATCTTATTGCTTGGCATTCTAATACCAACTGTTTTTCCTCCACAAGTAGCAACATCACAAATAGTTTTCTTTTTTCTTAAAATCAAAGTAAAAGGTCCTGGCATAAAGCTATCAATAAGCTTTTCTTCCATAGGAGTTCTTTTTTCTGTGATTTCGTCAATCATGTCTTTGTTAGAGACATGAATAATAAGAGGGTTGTCTTGTTTTCTTCCCTTTGCCAAAAAGATTTTCTCACAAGCATCATCATTTGTTCCATTTGCAGCTAGTCCATACACAGTTTCAGTTGGAACAATAACAAGATTTCCTGCTCTAAGAGAATCAATTATAGTATTTAATTCTTGTTCATTAATGTCATTTTTCCAATCGAAGATTGGAGTCATTTTTTTTGCCCTCTTTTCTTAAAATTAACGTTAATATAATACCACAATTTTCCTTAATTTTCAAGGTTTCTCACCTTTATTTTTCTAATAATTACCAGGATTGAACTTAATGCAATGACTAACACACTGGCTAATCCAAAGATTCTTTTATTAGTCTTTATAATACCAATTAGTCCTGTTCTAGGAAGTATTACTAAATCATTCTTATCTGAATTGTCATTTAACGAAGTTTCCTCATACGATGTTGAAACAATTTCTATATTATTAGAAATTGTCTGAGATATATCTACTCCTTGTTTTTTAGTTAGCACAAGTTCATATTCTCTCCATTCTCCACCTTTTAAGTCTTTAACTTCAATAAAAGCTTCATTATCTCCAATTGTCCAATTAGAATTTTCTTCTTGAAGCATATAATAATTAGCTGGAATCTTTTCCACAATTTTTCCGCTTCCTGTTCTATCTTCTGTATTCGCCACTCTCACTAAATAATATATTTTACAATTAGCACTACTATTCGCCTCTTTTATTCTCATCTCTATTTTTCCAATTTTTCCTTTAAGAGCAAAGAAGCTTTGATTAATTATGCTTTTTTGCATATTCATATCCACTTTAAGATTAAATAAAAGCTTTTTGTAATAGTAATTGATTTCACAATAATCTCTATCAATTGTATGAGTTTCCATCTCTGGTTTTTCTATAAGTTTATATCCTTCAAATTCTTTAGCTGTAGTATTTACTATTGTTCCTTCATCTTTTTTTTCTTCATATGAGTTTAGAACCTCTCCAGTATCTTGAACAATATAGTTTACCTTTATTTTTCCAACATAAATATAATAATAATTTATTTCTTGTTCTTTTTTAGTAAATTTGGTTTTAGTTCCATCTTCAGGTCCTTCTATCAATCTATAGTTATCAAAGTCTTTATGATTTAAACTAAGTTCTTCTCCTTCTAGTCCATTTTTGGTTTCATTATCCATAACCTTTCCTGTCGTTTTATCTATATAATTTATTTTTAATTCACAATTGTATTTATAATAATAATTTACATTAATATTTTCTCTTCCAATTTTACCTGAAGGATGTCCTTCTACTCTTGTAAAAGTATAATTTGGTATCTCCTTTTTAGTAGTACTATAATCATCTCCTTCTTTGTATTTAGTAATCTCTTTTTCGCTAATTTCCATTTTGTCATTTTCATCTAAATACTTAGCTATAACATTTGCATTTTTCATATAATAAAAATTTACAATTTGAAGATCTTCGGTTAATGTATATTCTAATTTTTCAGGACTTTCTACTAAAGTATATCCTTCTATATCTTTAGCTTTTACACTTAGTTTATTTCCTACAGCTCCAGAAAAAATATCTTTATCTAAAATCTTATTTGTTGTTTTATCTATGTATCTTGCTTCCAAGCCAGAGCTTTGAAGATTAAATGTAGTTAGAAGATTTGATGCTCCTCCTGCTCTTTCCATATAAAAAACTGATAAAGTATGCTTTCCTTCTGCAAGTTTTCCATTTGCAAAGGCTGTTCCTGTAACATTATTTTTATTTGTCCCATCAGTTTGCAGTATTGAACTAATATAAGTTTTATTAGTTGCAAAATTGATTTTTGCCGTTTGTCTATAATGATTTCCTCCTAAATCTAGTACTAACTTTCCATCTACAAATATCCAAACATCATCATCTCCTGAAAAGTTAAATACCATATCTTCTTTTTCATTGGTACTACTATTTAAAACTTTTCCATCACTTGGCATTAAAAATGGTATATCAAATCTCGCACTAAAAAATAAATCTCTACTACTTTCATTGCTACTGGTATCATCACTACATTTATTAAAAGGATAAAATCCTCCTCTACTTCCTGCATGTAGCTTAAAAGTTTTGCTATTGTAATCTCTAGTTACATGGTAATCATCACTATTAAAGCTATAATAGCCATTGTTTTCCCTTTTAAAAGGAAACTTCCAATTAGAAAGAACTTCATCATATCCTCTTCCTGAAGAAGTTGGAAACAAAGTTTCTCCATTATTGTATTTATCTACAACTTGTATTTTATTATTCACTAATGAAGGTTTTACTAATCCTTGTATTACACCATTATTATTTATTGCAATTCCTGGACTACTAAACCCATTTTGAAATCCTCCTCTAACTCTTCCTTCTGTAGATCCAAACAAGATTGATTTCTCATCATATATTGATTTTTTCTCATTGGTCCATAATTTATAATATTCTTCTGCAGAGATTCCTCTAAGTCTTGAATTATATTCTTCTGGATTAATATCCACAAATGTTGCATTTACATATTTAACTTCACCATCTGGTATTTCACCACATGTTGTAGATGCCATAACTTTGTTAGGCCTACTTAATAAAGATATAAGGCTTAAGCCAATTATACCTACACTTATAATTTTACTTTTATTCAATTTACTCCTCGCTTTTTGGAAAGAAGCATCCCCAAACTCCGTTCCATAGAAAAAATTAGGGATTAACTAGATTAAAAATTTTTGATTTAAAAATTTATGAATTAATAATTCTGGATTTAGTATAAAAGCGAAAGTCTGCAAAGTCAAGAAAAATCGCTCGACCAATTTCGACATTTGGAAGAGCGATTTAATCAAATTCTTTATCAAGACATTTATTTAAATAAAGCTTAGCAACCATTTTTAATTGTGCCTTATTCTCATCAGAAAGGTCAAATGAGTAGATTTTTTTGGCATCTGACCTAATTATATACCTAATAGCTTTAATGGTCGTATCAGACAATTTAATGGCTCCTTTATCTTGTTTTCCACAAGCTTCACATTTGAATCCATTATCTTTAAGACTAAAGTAACTTACCTTCTTTTCATTGCAAGTACTACAACCTTCTATCACTGGTTTAAATCCTATGATACTTAGAAGTCTCATTTTAAATATAGAATATATAAAATCTAAATCTTTATCAGATTCGGAAAACATATAAATTGTATTTAATGTAAGTTGTAATACTCTATAGGTATTTTGATTTTCATCTGTCACCTCATTTACTAGTTTAGTAACTTTTGATGCATATGTTAGTTTATCAATATCTAATCTTACATTATAAAAAATCTCTATAGGTTCTGCTATATTTATTGTATAGCTAGAAGCACTCTTATATAAACTAAATTCTCCAAAACACAAATATTGGGTGCCAGCCATAAGATTGCTTTTAGGTCTTTTTGCGCCCTTAGCACTACAACCAATCTTACCATTAGGAGTAAGAATGGTTAGCATCTTATCATTGTCACCCATATTACTTTCAAGAAGAACTATTCCCTTTGTTTTAAAAACACTCATTTTAAACCTTATTTTTGAATTGTTTTACGATTGTTTGATCATTAATCCAATCTTTCTTTACTTTTACCCATAGTTGCAAATTAACTTTTCTCCCAACCATTTTCTCAATATCTTCTCTTGCATAAGTCCCAATTCGTTTAAGCATTTGTCCATTTTTTCCAATAATAATACCCTTATGGGACTCTCTTAAACAATATATAGAAGCATCTATATTGAATATTTTCTCATTTGTTCTAGTCTTGCTTGTTTTCATTTTTGTTACTTCAACTAAAATTCCATGTGGAATTTCATCATCTAGTAACTTTAATGTTTTTTGACGTATTATTTCAGAAGCCATCTCACGAAGATTTTGATCTGTATAAGTTCCTTCATCATAGAATTTAGGACCATCTTTTAATAACTTTTTAACTTCTGGAATGATTGCATCACTATTTGTTTTATTTTTTATTGATGTTGGAATAATGCTGCTAAAATCATACAATTCTTTATATTCATTAATAAGACTTGCGACTTTAGCTTTTCCTATTAAATCAATTTTATTTATAACTAATATAGCAGGAATCTTTGATTGTTTTATTATTTCTACGGTTTCTCTATCTAAGTTCTTATCTTTGCTATCTACCACGAAGATTATTACATCAACATCTTCTATAGTTGAGGTAGCCGCTTCATTCATAGTTGTTCCAAGTTTTGAATTTGCTTTATGAAGTCCTGGTGTATCTACAAAAACAATTTGCGCTTCCTCATCTGTATAAATTCCTCTAGCAACTTTTCTAGTTGTTTGTGATTTGTTTACAACTATTGAGACTTGTTCTCCAATTAAATCATTTATTAAACTAGATTTTCCTACATTAGTTTTGCCAATTACTGTGACAAATCCAGATTTAAATCCCATCTTTTATATTCCTTTTAAAAATGTTAGTCCGAATACCATAAGTACTATTAGTGTTCCCATAAAAGCTCCAAATATAACTTCTCCAACTGATCTAGAATCATTCATACGATTTCCTGTGACCAATAATGAAAGTATAAGAGCTAAACAGAAAACAAATATATTTTTTGTATTTAGCCATATAGCGGTTAGTATTGCAAAAGCTACTGCAGATTGACCGCTAGGAATAAACCTAGAAGTCTTTCTTCCATCAAGTTCTTGTTTTTTTACAACACTTTTAACTGCAATAATCCATATAACAACAAGTATTAATCCCACTAAAGCCATATGTGTTGGTGAAGCAATAACTCCACTTAAAACACTTTCGCTTAATTGAATTAAGTCTGTTTGTCTTAATATTAAAAAATATGCAACAATTACAGCATTTACAGATGAAAATAATACTGCTCCTGCAGCTACATCTTTCGCTATTTTAGCTTTTGGATGATATACATCAGTATACAAATCTACAACTGTTTCTATAGCTGTATTTATCATTTCTGCAAATATAACAAAAAATATTGCAAATGTTAGAATTAAAAATTCTGAAGTTGAAAAATCATAAAAAAGACTTAATATTAGAACTATTGCTCCTAATATTAATTGCTTTCTAATATTTGTCTGACTACTAGTGCTATATACAATACCATTTACAGCATTATTACATGCATCTATAAAATTTGAATTATGAAGTCTTTCATCATAATCAGCTTTTTTTGTAGACATTTTCTCCTCTTTCTATCCTTCACGGGTGATATTTAACCTATTTAAAATTTCATCTTCTTTTGCACGCATCTTTTTCTTATCTTCTTTTTCAATATGATCATATCCCATCAAATGATAAAAACTATGTACTACCATATATGATAATTCTCTTAAAAAGCTATGACCATATTCTTTAGCTTGTATTTCTACTTGTGGAATTGAAATTACCATATCTCCTAAGACGTCTTCATTCTCACTATTTTCTTTGATCATTTCTTTTATTTCTTCGGGCTCAAACATAGGAAACGAAAGCACATCTGTAGGTCTATCAATTTGTCTAAATTCTTTATTTAGCCTATGAATAACTTCAGGGACAGTTAAAGTTATACTTACGTATAACTTTAATCCATCTATTCCTTCATTTGTAAAGCATTCATTTATTACCTTATTGATAATATCCTCATAATCTTTATTTGGTTCTATTCCATCATAAATAATTTCAGCATGCTTTTTCATGTTCTAAAGCTCCTTTTTCTAGCTTACCTCCACGAAATTTTCCATGTGTTATTGCAATATAATTCTTTAATTGTCTCATATCTCCAAGATTTACTAACCTTGTTCTGTAGAATTGCAATATTGCTTCGTTTTTATCTGCAATCTTGTATCTTTCCATATTAGAAATATCTGTTCTAATATAAAGTATTTGCTTTTGTCTTTCATATTCTTGAATGCCACTTTTAGCTTTTATGTCTTTTAGTGCATCTTTCTTTTCTTTAAATAAGTTGAAAGCTTTTTTCTCATCATTATTATCCCAATAGATTTTTACAGAAAGTAATCTATCATAGTATTGTTCAACTAATTTAATAAATAATTGATATGCCCCTTCTATTTTTCTATCAATTTTAGAGTCTACAATTGTATCTCTTACATCTTGTAATAATTTTTGATAGCATCTTTCAGATACTACTAGTGGTAAACTATGTACAAATTTTCTTCTACTGATTCCTAATAAAATCATATTTTTATCAATAGTATCTATTTGATCTAGTTTTCCTACAGAATAAGTTTCATATTCTGAATAATCTTTTAAAAGTCCTTCATCTTTGTTTTCCTCAAGAGGAATAATCTCTTCTACATATTCTTCTAATGCTTTAAATATAGAATCGAATACCACATTTTCCTTAACCTGTGAACTCTTTTCTGTTAATAGCATTGAATAACGTTTTAATAATCCTTTATAGAAACGCTCCATCTTATATAAATATAATGGCATAAACTCATTTAATAGTTTATTTTTTTCCATTTCCCTTAAAAGATTATAGTCTAAATCTAGTAAATAGATTTGTTTTCTTATTTTATACTCATCCAAATCATTCTCTTTGGTATGTATAACTGTATAATATTTTGATAATGCTTCTCTTTCAAATGGAGTAGCGGTTCCTAATGTAACTTTCTTATATATTGCATTTATTATTAATTCATCTATTGATTCCAAATATATAGTAAATGAATTCTCGAATGTCTTTTCTAGTAAATCTTCTTTTCCAGAAGATGCTTTTAAGTATTTTTTATAATTCTTAATAGCTGTATTTCTTTTTGCATTTACAACAAAATTGTTAACTCCTGCTTTAGAAGAGCCAAAAATCTTGCCAAAAGTGGTTCCTATTTTAGAAAAGAACGTTTTCTTGGTATCATAAACTCTTAAACTTTTTTCTTGAACTCCCATTTTCTATTCCTTTCAATTGCGTTTTCTCATTAGTTCTTATTTTAACGCTTTATGTAAAATGATGGCTACAATTAATCCATCATAATTTTTCTATCATATTGTATCATATAAATAGAATTTTTAAAGAGACAAAGTAGCAAAATTACAAAAAAAGAACTAAAAGTTAATATTCTTTTAGTTCTTTTAATTTTTATTTAATCTTTTCTTTAATGAATTGTTATTAAATTATTCTTTTTATTGTACTTATTTGCTTACTACAATTTCATCATCTTTAGCAGATACTTTAACCTTTTTATCTACTTTTCCATCAATCATAGCCTCTGCAACTTTATCTTCAATCATAGTTTGAATAGCTCTTTTTAATGGTCTTGCTCCATAGTTATTATCAATTCCTTTTTTAGCTACCAACTCTCTTGCCTTACTATCAACCTCAAGAGTAATTCCATCTTTTGCAAGTCTATCTACTACTTTCTTAATTAAAATATCAATAATCTTCTTGTCTTCTTCTTCATTTAATTTCTTAAATACAATAATTTCATCAATACGATTTAAAAACTCTGGTTTAAATGTTTTCTTTAACTCACCCATAACATTATGCTTTATTTCTTTATTCTCTTGAGCTAAATCATCTGAAGCTGAAGTAAATCCTAAAGTCTTCTTCTCTGTTATTTGATTTGCTCCTGTATTTGAAGTCATTATAATAACTGTATTTTTGAAATTTGCAGTTCTTCCTTGTGAATCAGTTAAACGTCCATCATCTAATATTTGAAGTAATATGTTCATTACATCTGGATGTGCTTTTTCAATTTCATCAAAAAGAATTACACTATATGGTCTTCTTCTTACTTTTTCTGTTAATTGTCCAGCATCATCATATCCTACATATCCTGGTGCAGATCCAATTAGCTTAGATGTAGAATAGCTTTCCATATATTCAGACATGTCAAGTCTTATCATTGCATCTTCACTACCAAATAGATTTTCTGCAAGAGCTTTTGAAAGTTCAGTTTTTCCAACACCAGTAGGGCCTAAGAACAAGAATGAACCAATTGGACGATTTGGATCAGATAATCCCATTCTGCTTCTTTTTATAGCTTTACTAATTGCACTTACTGCTTCATCTTGACCAATAACTCTCTTATGTAAGTTAGCTTCTAGATTTTTAAGTTTCTCATTTTCTGTTTCTGAAACTTTTGATACAGGAATTCCTGTCCAACTTCCAACTACTTCTGCTATATCATTTTCTGTTAAATCTAATATGCTCTTAGAATTATTGGTTTTCCATTCATCACGAAGTTTCTTTAGTTCTTCTTTTTTAGTTTTTTCTTCATCACGAATTTTTGCTGCTTTTTCAAAGTCTTGTGCTCTTACTGCTTCTTCTTTCTCTGTTCTTAGTCTATCAATTTCTTCTTGAGCTTCTCTAAATGAGTCTGGTTCAGTATATGATTTCATTCTAACTCTAGATGCAGCCTCATCCATTAGGTCTATTGCCTTATCTGGTAAAAATCTATCTGTGATGTATCTAGATGATAAATCTACACAAGCTTTTAATGCTGCATCACTAATTTTTACTTTATGATGTGCTTCGTATTTATCTCTTATACCTTCCATGATTTTTAGTGTATCTTCTTCTGATGGTTCTACTACCATTACTGGGCTAAATCTTCTCTCAAGAGCTGCATCTTTTTCAATGCTTTCTCTATACTCTTTTAAGGTAGTAGCTCCAATCAATTGAATTTCTCCACGTGATAGAAGTGGTTTTAATATATTTGCTGCATCCATTGCTCCTTCAGCATTTCCTGTAGCAACAATTGTATGAACCTCATCTATAAATAGAACAACATCTGTAGCTTTTTGAACTTCTTTTAAAACTTTCTTTATTCTTTCTTCAAATTCACCTCTATATTTTGCTCCAGCAACCATTCCAGCCATATCTAGTGAAACTAATCTTTTATCTTTTAAAGTTTCTGGAACATCTCCTGCTACCATTAATTCTGCTAATCCTTCGACTACTGCAGTTTTACCAACTCCTGGTTCTCCTATTAGGCAAGGATTGTTTTTAGTTCTTCTAGATAATATTTCGATTACTCTTTGAATTTCACTTTTTCTTCCTATTACTGGATCAAGTTTTCCTTCTTCCGCTCTTTTGGTTAAATCAGTTCCATATTGATTCAAAGTAGGAGTTGAATTGTAACTTCCCTTTCCTCTTCCTTCACCAGCATCAGTTTTATCTACTGCATCTTCATCTATTTTTTTAGTAACATTCTCATATAATTTTTGGACATCTGCATTTAAGTCATATAAAATTCTTCCAGCAAGTGAATCAGCTTCTCTCATAACTCCAACCAACAAATGGTTTGTTCCAATAGGTCCTCTTCCATATCTTTTTGATTCGATTAAAGCATCTTCTAAAACAGCTTTACTTCTTGGGGTAAATCCTATTAAGTCAGGATTATCAATAGGTTCTCCTGTTCCAACTAATTCAATTATTTCTTGCTTAATCTTAGTACTTGTAATTCCTTGTTCTTCAAGGGCTTTTGATGCAATTCCTGTACCTTCTTCACTTAAGCCATAAAGTATATGTTCTGTTCCTATATAATCATGGCCTAACTCTGCTGCAAGATCTTGTGCTAATGCTATTGATCTTTGTGCTTTTTCAGTTAATCTAAGTGTTGCCATTTTAATCCTCCTTAATCTTCTTTACTTAAAATCTGTTTTATGACTTTACTTCTAGCAATCTCTTCTTCTGTTTCAGATAATTTCTTATCTGCTTTGATGTAATTTGCCATATGTGCAGATTTTGTATAAAGATATAGTTCTTTTACTTTTTTATCATTTATCTCTGTAATTATTCCTAAATCTACTCCAAGTTTAACATCTGATAGTAATTCTAATGATTCGAATAATCCTACCTTTCTTGCATTAGTTAAAATTCCATAACTTCTATATACACTATCTTCTAATTCTATTGAATTTTTAGTTAAGAATTTTCTTGCTGTTCTTTCTTGTTGGCATACTTTATTTGAAATAATATTTAAGTTTTTAATTATCTCTTTTTCAGTAACTCCTAATGTTTGATTATTTGATATTCTATAAATATCTCCTTCAATTTTGTTTGTCTCTCCATAAACACCTTTAAGACTTAAGCTTAAATTGCTTACCATATTAGAAAGATTTCTAATATTTCCAGTTATTTCAATTGCAGGAAGATGAACATATACATATGCTCTCATTCCAGTGCCAACATCTGTTGGATTTGATGTTAAATATCCATATTTTTCACTATAACTATATGGAATAAAAGTTTCAAGCTTTTGGTCTATTTCTATTAATAGATTCATTAAATTGCTTAGTTCTAATCCAGCTGCTATTCCAATTATTTCAATATGGTTTTCTCCATTTACTTTAATTGCAATATTCTCATCATCATTTATTATCAAAGCAGATTCAGGAAACTTTCCATCAGCAAAGTTCTTAGAAATAATATGTTTTTCTGCTAAACATTGTCTATCAATTAAAGGAATGTTTTTCAAATCTAAGAATTTCAATCCATATCCGATGCTAGGAGTTATTTCTTTCATTTTATTATAAACATTTACTTTTTCTTGTTTTGTCATCTTAGGTGCAAATTTTATTCCAGAAATATTTCTCGCTAAAGTAATCTTTGAGGTTAAAATAACATCTGATTCATTTCCACTTTGTAAAAACCAATCCATCTATTCTTTCACCTCCTTAAGTTGATCTCTTATCTTTGCAGCGTCTTCATATCTTTCTTCTGCTATTGCTTGTTTCATTTCTTGCTCTAGCTTAGCTTTTTTGTCTACCACTTCTTCCTTATTGTCTTTTTCTTCTTTATTATCTTTATTTTGCTCTTTCTCAGTTTTTCTATTTAATAATTCATCCGAAATGTCAAGTTTTGGTGCGACTCCATTTGGTCCACGTCCTATATGTTTACTTGTTCCATTCATATTCTTTAAGATACCATCTAAAGGTCCTTTAAATGTATCATAACAATCTTCACATCCAAATTTACCTGTGTGAACAAAATCCTCTAAAGTCATTCCACATTTTTTGCAATGTGCTGTTGATATTGATAATTCAGGCATTTGAGCAGTCTCAGCAAAATCATTGAAGAAATCTCCAAATAGATTTCCAAATCCCATTGTTAGACTCATCTTTTCTATTCCTAATTTAGCAGCACATTCATCACATAATGCTAATTCTTTCTTTGATCCATTAATAATTTGAGTATATCTGATATTTGCTTCATTTTTTCCACAATTTTGACACAACATTTGCTCTTCCCTCCTTATACTAAATTTATTAACATACTCTTTAAAATACTTGCTCTAATTTCATCTCTGTTGTCTACATTAATTGCTTTATCATTTGTTGCACTTAATATTAATTTTGCTTCTCTTAAAGAAATAATATCTGTTTTCAATATATTTTTTACAAAAATCTCTGCCTCTTTTTGTGTAACCTTATCTCCTATACTTGTAATAATATGCATTAGATAATCACTTTTAGTAATCTTAACTTTAGTAATCTTGATATATCCTCCACCTCCTCTTTGGCTTTCAACATAATAGCCATAATCTGGTGTGAATCTAGTTGAAATTACATAATTTATTTGAGATGGTACACAATTAAATCTAGTTGCTAAATCATTTCTTTGAATTATTGCTTCGCCGTCTTCTGTTTCATTCAATATATCATTTATAAAATTAGCTATTATATCTGACATTCCCATTAGATAAAGTTACCTCCTTTCTTCAAAATTGACTTTGACTTTCTTTGACCTTTCAAAATAATTATACTATTATTTTAAAAAAATGCAATACTTTTTTGCAAAAATTTTCCTATTATCGTATAATATGATTGAAATTATTTATATTTTATGGAGGAACTCCTATGCCAAAAGATGAAAAATTTAAAGACACTCATTTTAAAGCCGTTACTGATACTGCAAAAGATGTTCGTGATGAAGCTAAAGATACTTTTAATAGTGTAAAACGTTCAATAAAGAATCCTAATATAAAACAAGACACGAAAAAGACTACTAAGCACCTCTCTTCCCTTTTTATTGATCCAATCGATGCTTTTGAGGGAATTGCAAATGCTAAAAGAAATGGTTCTTTAAAAATAGCCTTATTTGTTCTTATTTTCTGGACTGTTATTAGCTTTGTTAGCAAAGTTGGTTCAACCCAATGGGCTTGGAACACTGCTTTTGTTGATGTTTTAGGAGCTATAGGAAGCTTAGTAAAGCCATTTTGCAGTATAATAGTTTTATCTATTATTACATATATTTATGAATCAAAAGAAGCAAAGAGCTTATCTAAAACTATTACTAATATTACTTTTGCACAATTTCCACTTATTTTAGGATATTTATTCAAAATGATTGACCTATTTAGTTCAACTTCTCATTTTGTTACAGATCCTGTATTAAATTTTGCAACTGTAATTAGCTTTATTTATACATATTTAGCTGTAAGAAGCCTTCTAAAATCAAAGGAAGAAAAAGATTCTATTAAAACTTATGCTCTTATTCAATTATCATATTGTGGAATACTAATTCTTTTAGGTTTCTTGCATTTAGGACTATATTTATTGTAATCTCTTGAATTTTGGAGAAAATTTATATATAATAGCCTAACAAAGGGCAAATCAAAATTTCTATATAGGAGGAATTATCATGAATTTAAATTTTGCTGGTAAAGATTTTGAAATTACAGATGCAATCAAAAACTATGTTAATGAAAAAGTAAGTAAATTAGAAAAATATTTTGGAGACAATTACGATGTAGTTGCAACTCTTGGAATAGAAGGCAATGAACAAGTTGCTGAACTTAGAGTAACAGTAAATGGTCAAGTATTTAAAGCCGTTACTGCAAGCAAAGACTTATATTCTTCAATCGATAAAGATATAGATATTCTTGAAGGACAAATCAGAAAAAACAAATCTAAGAGAGATAAAACAAATATGACTGAATCTATCAGACTTAAAGAAGCATCTCAATTAGATGATGATGAAGATGTTGAAAGTGAAGTTATTAAAACTTTATATTATAGCATCAAACCACTAACTGCTGAAGATGCTAAACTAATTCTTCAAGGAGATCCAAAGAATAAATTCTTACCTTTCATCAATGTTGAAACAGATCAAGTAAATGTTATTTACAAACTTAAAGATGGTAAAAACTTTGGTTTAGTAGAACCAGAAGCATAGTTTAATTATTGAAATTATCGAACTACTATATTAAAAGAGAATATCGCAAGATATTCTCTTTTTTTCTGTTAATAGAATTATAGTAATAAGCAATCATGTTAACTCAAAACAAAAAGCTATCCTTTCGGATAGCTTAATTAATTCTAATTATTCTTTATCTGCTTTCTTTGCAGATTCTTTTTTTGCTGTTTTAGGTTTTTCTGTTTTTTCTGCTTTCTCAGTCTTTGTTGCTTTTGGAGCAGCTTTCTTAGCAGCAGTTTTTTCAACAGCAAGTTTTTTATCTAATCTTGACTTCTTTCTTGAAGCAGTATTTTTCTTAATAACGCCTTTTGAACAAGCATGGTCAATTTGTTTCTTAGCTGCATTTAATAATTCTACAGTATTAGGATCTTTGTTAGCATTTGCTTCTTCATATTTCTTAATAGCTGTTTTTGTAGCTGATTTAATCATGCTATTTTGTAAAGTTTTCTTTTCTGATACTTTAACTCTTTTTACAGCTGATTTTATGTTTGGCATACCTCTGGCACCTCCCTCTTCTAGTCATTCTTATAACGATAACCATTATAACACTTTTTGTAGCAACTTGCAAGTGATTTCTCAATAAAATATTGATTTCTATTTTCCTTTAAGCACTTTTATAAATTTATCCCACCAAGACTCTGTATTTATTAATACATTGTTTTGGCTACTTTCAGTATAATCTTTCTTATCTAGATTAATATAGACTTTTTGATTATTATCTAGCTTTTGCATTCCTAAATTTTCTTTTGCTAATTGTTCTATCATGCTTATGCTCATTCCTGATTCAATTGTAACTTCAAGTTGTGCATTTTCTTTATTAATAGATTCAAGCTCATTCTTTAAAGATTCTTTTTCTGCAAGGCTTGCATTTATCAATGTATATCTATAAGTTATAACTCCTAAAACAGCAAGAACAGCTAACACTTTAAATACAAGTGATACATTCTTTCTAACATCTGCTCTTCTTAGTTTCTCTCTTTGTTCAAAAGCTTTAATGTCTCTGTTACTTATATCTTTAACAATTTCTCTTCTATTGATTTTAGGAGCTTTTGTTTTAGTAACTTTTTTGGTTCTATAAGGAGTAGTTTGTATCCTTGTTGTTGTAGCAACCTTTGCCTTAGTCTTCTTTGGTGTTCTAGTAATAATACTCTTTTTTACTTTATTTTGATTTGTATTTGACTTAGTACCTTTTTTGGTAACTGTTACTACTGTAGTTTTCTTACGTGCACCATTAATAGTAGACCCACTACGAGAATTGGTCTTGATTGATTTAGACTTATTCTTTTTCCTAGTATCTTCTAGGTAGTCTACCATTAAATTGTTCACCTCTTTTCTTTAGTTCTTTTCAAAAATTCTAAGTTTTGCACTCTTTGATCTAGAATTTATTTGTTTTTCTTCCTCAGTTGCCTCTATTGGTTTTTTAGTAATAATCTTTCCTAATTCATTGTCTTTATTATCACCTAATGCTAGTTCAGCTGGTCCTTCTAGCTTTCCACTAGCTTGTACAAAAGCTTTTTTAACAGCTCTATCTTCTAATGAGTGGAATGTTAGTATAACTAATCTTCCCCCACTATTTAAGCAATCTATTGAATCTAGTACAGTATTAAATAGTGGTTTTATTTCATTATTTACTTCTATTCTTATTGCTTGAAAAGTTCTTTTTGCTGGATGCCCATCCTTACTTGCAGGTTTTGACTTTTCAATAATCTTTACTAATTCGCCTGTAGTTTCAATAGGCTTTTCTCTTCTTGCTAAAGTAATGTTTTTAGCAATTTGTCTAGAGAAACGTTCTTCGCCATATTCATAAATAAGATTTGCTAGATCTTTTTCATGATAGAAGTTAACGACCTCAAATGCAGATAATTTCTGACTTCTATCCATTCTCATGTCTAATCTATCATCTTGATTATAGCTAAATCCACGAGATGCTTCATCTAGTTGATATGAAGAAACCCCTAAATCAAGTAGAATTCCATCTACCTTTTCTATTCCAAGTTCTTCCAATATTTTCTTTATATGATCATGGTTTCCATGAACTAGTTTTAAATTATTTTGATTTCCTAAATTGTTTCTAACAGCCGCAAGTGCATCTTCATCTCTATCTATTCCTATCAAAAGACCTTCTGGAGATAATCTTTTTATTATCTCTTTACTATGACCTGCTCCCCCAATAGTTCCATCAACATATATGCCATTTGGCTTAATAGAGAGTCCATTAATACACTCTGTCAGCATAACGGGAATGTGTTTAAATTCCAAGCTTACAGCCTTTCTTTATGTAAGGTTACATAAACTTTTGTTTGTTTTTCTCCCATAACGACATAGCAGTTGGCAAGTAATCACTTACAAGCCAACTGTCATGCGTTTTTTCTTTTGTTTTTTACACTTTTTTGTCTTTTGTTAATTTCTTCTTTAGTATTTATATATGTAAAAAGTACATATATCACAAGTAAATCTATATTCCGAGCACACCTAGATTTGCCATATTTTCGGCAACTTGATCTGCTGAAATATTCTCTTCAGATGTATAAGCAATCCATTTATTTTTATCCCATAATTCAATACGGGTACCTACACCTGTGAGTACGACCTCTTTATCTAGCGCTGCATACAATTTAAGATTTGAAGGAATCAAAAATCTACCCTGCCTATCGGCTTCACATTCTACAGCGCCAGATAAAAAGAATCTGACAAAGTCACGTGCATTTTTGTTAGTAAGTGGTAAAGTTTTAAGTTTAGCTTCAAAATTGCTCCATTCTTTAATAGAGAACCCGAAAAGACAACCATCTAATCCCTTGGTAATAATGAATCTTTCGCCTAAATCTTCTCTTAGTTTTGATGGTAAAATTAATCTATTTTTACTATCAAGCGAATGCTCATATTCACCAATTAGCAATTTCTAGCCCTCCTTTCCACTTTCTCCCACTTTTCTCCACTTATACCTAAATATTATTATATAAAAAAATAAAATGCAATAGGTTTCCTCAACTTTTTGCATTTTATTAAAAAAATGTTACATTTATTTTATCATTTAATTTGTATTTTTAAACTTGTCTTCTTCATTTTTTCTTCTATCAATTACATAGGTACTACCATAAATTGTTTTAGCCAAGTGCTTAACCTGAGCTCCTGCTTCCCCTATTTCGATAGTATTCTTAAATCTTTGCTTTGTTACTTCAACAACTCCTATAGAAAGAGAGGTTAATGGAAATTGTTCCATAATTCCTTTTCTGTTTTCTACTTCCATATATCCACGAGTAAAATCTTCTTTTGTGAAGTAGTTTTCCACATTTGCTTCAAACTCAACAATAATATTTTGGCAAATTTTCTCATAATCATCACCTTCAACTATAGCTATGAAGTCATCTCCTCCTATATGTCCTACGAAGTTACACTCATGGTTCTTTCCTTCAAGAACATGTTTAGTAAGGGTTCTTGCTGTAAATATTATTATTTCATCACCCTTTGAGAAGCCATAAGTATCATTGTAGGCTTTAAAGTTATCAAGATCAGCATATAACATTGCAAATTTTTTGCCTAAATCCAATCTTCTCTTAATTTCAGATTGTATTTGAACATTTCCAGGAAGACCTGTTAAAGGACTAACTGTTCTATTTGAATTTAATAGTCTCATAATGTTTTTTACACTATAGTATACTATTTTATCATCTTCAGGATTTGCTATAACAGATTCAACATCTTTCTTTAATATATCTATAATATGTTTTTCACTATTATTTGATGTTACAACAACTATTGGAGTAATAGATGTACTTTCATCTGCCCTAATCTTCTGTAATAGTCTAATTATGCTTTCTTTTTCTTCTAATCCATCTTCATTTATTACAAGTATATCCGGTAAATTTTCAACCATCTCATCAATTTCTGTTGGTAAAAACTTATATACTCTAATCTCTTTCTCACCCCTAAAGGATTCACTTAGTGAATTCTTTAGGATGTTTTTTCTATCAATTATATAGATTAGTTTCATTAACCGATCTCCTTTTTATATATCGAATGTTCCACTTTTAGAAGTTTCATAACCATTTATGTTAGTTACTGTAATACTTATTTCATGTCTTCCAGCTCCTAAAGGTATTGCCGCTTTAAACTCTAGTGGGTTATCACTAAGGTCTTGTGAATATGTATTCCCATCTAAAACTATCGTTAAAGTTTTCAATCCGATGTCATCTTTTGTATATATTACAAGGTTTCCATCTTCATATGTTAGTTCCAATGTAGGCTTGTTCGATGCACGTATATCATATGTTACTGTCTTAGCCATATTTTCTTCTGCATCTTGTGCATTTATAGTTAAAGTGTTTGCTCCTCTTCTTACAGGCACTGTAGTAGTTAACACTTTTCCATCAGTATCATCAAGAGCATCATTAGCTCTAATTATCGTTTCTTCCTCTTCTCCCCATCTATAAGAGATATAAGCTATCTTTTGATCATCTGTAGCTGTAATTATTATATCCGAACCCTCAGTTTGTACACTAATAACAGGATCTACATTATCTTGAGAATTTCTAATATATTGTCGCTTATAATGATAAACATTATCATAGGTATCTGTTACAGTTATATTGAGTATGTTATTTCCTTCTATTACCTTAATAGCAGTAGTAACTTCAGTTAAGCCAACTGTTGGAATCTCAGTTTCAGCTCCCCCATTCCATCTATAAGATGCGTATTTTACAGGGTATGTAGTAGATATATGAATTGTTACTCTACTACCAACTTTATCAAGAGTTACTTCAGGAGTATCTGCAAGTTTAGGCTTGTTTAATTGAATTCCCCATACTCCACTTCCAATCAATGTTAAACCATAAATTATATTTAATATACAGAAGAACATTAATATTTTAGTAATATCCTTATTGTATATTTTTCGCTTCTTAGGGCTTTGCTCCTCATAATCATAATTTGAATAATTATTAGAATAGTTATTTCCATAATAATAATTACTCTTTATCTGTTGATTGTTTGGATAACCATTATTATAATTATTGTTTTGTTTGGTCTGTCGTTCTTGACCAAAAATCTGGTTCATATGGTTTTCCTTTCTTTATCGAGATTTTAGCATAACAAATTATGGTTGTAAATATTTTATTTTAATACAAACTTGACTATTATAAACATTCCAAGAATAATGATTATTAGCACTCCTGTTAGAATTGCAAGGTACTTTTGACGACCATTGTCTTCATAAGATGAAATCTTAGTTACAGAATAATCATAATCATCTTCATCATCTTCTTTATTATTTGGAACTGAATTTATATCTGGTGTATCATTAATGCTTGTATTCTTACTTATTTCTACTATGTTTTTAATTTGGCGAGTATTCATATTGCTATTGTCCCAAGTTAAAGTGATATCGATATCCACAAATTCTCCAACTGGTATAGTTTTATGTTTCAATTGGTTTGTGATTACAACATCCTCCGCTTCTAATTCCCATTTAGGATTATCAGCTTGATTGAAGATAAAGCCATTTGGAATATAATCTTTTACTTCAGCAGCAGTTCCATCAACTTCTCCAACATTATAAATTCTAATATTAAAATTGAATTTAACTATTGTATCTCCTATTTTACTTGAGCTTAATTCTGCTGTTGCAATTCCTTTATTATCCATTCCTTCTACTTGACCAGTTTCCCTAGTAGAAAGTACTCCATCTGTTACTGTTGTAATGCTCTTTGTCCATTGTTCAATTCTTAAATCAAAATATTTTATATAGATTTTTTCTAAATCTTCATCATCTTCGTTAACGATTCCTCCAGGTGAGTTATTTGCACTAGAGTCTATGTCATTAACTAAATTTCCATCTTGGTCTAAATTTCTATATATTTCAGCAGTAGAAATTGCTATTCTGTCTGAATTAGATGAATCTATATTTGTTACTTTTAAACATAATCTAACTTCAACAAAAGCTGGATTATTTTGCATGTTTACAGGATTAAATGCTTTTAAAAGATTTCCTTGACTATCACTTATATTTGATGTTTTATCAGTAGTTAAATACTTAGCCAAGCTTGCATCTTCTGTAGGATTTCCTTCTTTATCAAATAATTGCCATTTATTAGAGATATTAACATCATTGTTAGCAACAAACTCCATACCATCTGGAATAGTATATTTAATCGCTCCACAATATCCTGCTTTACTTCCTTCATTATAAGCTCTTATATTAAAAGTTATTATATCTCCTACAAATACTGGAACAGCAACTTTATTAGTAGCTTCTCCAACTTCATTTGAATAAGTATAATCAAATGTAGTAGATTTTATATTGTTTTGCGTAGTTCCATATTTAGTTGTATTTATATATGGAGCTCTACTATAGCTTCCATCTACATTTATATATTCAGTATCATTTATTTTAGAAATAAATTGTTTTAATGCTAAGTCAAATTCTTCTATAACAATTTTTTCAAAGTCGTCATCATCTTCTTGACCTCTATAGTAAAAATTAGGATCGCCTAAGTCCTCTTTATTTTCTGCATTTCCCATATAAGCAGGGAAATCTGTATCTTTTTCAGGTAATGTTACATTTTTACTATTATCTATGTCACTAGCATTTCTTCCTTCATTATCCTTAACTGCTGATATCTCTGCTATATTTGTTATATTTTGCGAAACTTGTGCAGTCTCTTTTACTTTTAGCTTTAATTGGATTGTTCTTTTATCTATATTTTCGCCATCAAAAGCTTTTATAAGATTGTCTTTATCATCTGAATCTAATTTGCGTGTTCTTACATTTCTTAAATCTGAAGATCCATCTTCTGCAGTTACATATACCCATCCATTCTTAGCATTAATGTCTTTATCATCTGAAATAAATTCTAGTTCTGGTGGCATATGGTTTGTTATAGTTGAAACATATCCAGATTGTAGTCCTTCATTATATACCTCAATATTGTATATAATAACATCTCCTGTAGTTACATTTAATGGTCTTTTAGTATGATAATAATATGCTGTAGTCGTACTATCAGAATCATCTTGTAGTTGCGCTAAATCTAGCTTTGGTGCTCTAGATTGATTTCCATCCTCCCCAACTACAATTCCATTAATACTATAAACATACATTCTTAGAGCAAAGTCAAGATATTTACTAGTCATAACCAAGTTCTCATAGTCATCATCATCTTGATATCCTATTCCATCTTCTGAATTTCCACTTTTGTAATTTTTTACTTGGTCTTGAGATATAGAATCTATATCAGAATCTCTATCTTGAACTGCATTTCCATTAATATCTGTGATTTTTCCTATCTCAGATATAATCTTTAAAGAAACATTCTCAATAGAACTATCTAGTGTTACTTCACATTCTAATTTAATATCTTTATAATCTAGCTTTCTATTAGAATATGGAGCTATATCTTCTAAAGATGTACTAGTATTGCTTATTTTGGTATAACCATTCTCATCTATTCCCTCTGTTATCCATGTATTTTTATTAGTAAGTTTTAAGCCATATGGAATATACGCATATACTTTAGCAACTCTTCCAACTACATTTCCTTCATTATAAACTCTAACAGTAAATGAAACCTTATCTCCTTTATTAAGGCTTATTTCTTTTTTCGAATGTCTTTTATAAAGAGTAGTTCTTTTATTTAAGCCAAAATCATAGCTTGATGTATCTGGTTTTCTTTCTTTAAAATCTGCGTTATAAGCTCCTGTACTTCTTGTTATTTCTGTAACAAACATTCTTAAAGCAAAATCATATTGATAATTGTTTAAATCTTTACTATCTGTTTGTGTGTATGTATGAGCAGCAGTCTTTATTGTTACTATTGGTTCAGTATTGTTTCTACTGCTTCCCCCTGTTGTCCAGCAATTTATCTCACGAGAATCGTATGTAGAATTAGCTGTAATGTATATTTTTCCAGACAAGTTTTTGTCTGTTTTAATATAAAAATCTTGTCCATTTGTATTATTAACTTTTTCTAAAACAGAGTTTCCCTCATAGCTTGCTCCATTTGAGAAGATAATATCTATATCATTGGATATATCATTTTCTCCTACTTTTACTATAAAAGAGGTAAGATCTGCTCTCCCATTTAAATAATATGGTCCTATAACATAGTTATTATCATATTCATGGATTTCTGCTTTTGAAGTATCAAACTTAATACTATTTGTACTATTTTTATATGAATATTTCCCTGTATTTACTTCATTCTCTGCAGTTGATACTAAATAGTTATATAGTTTAATCATTGGATTATCATATGAATTAGTATATAGCTTTGCTGCTAAATCATCTGACAAATATTGAATAACGTTAGTTGATGCTTTAATTCCATTAATTCCATCATATGTTCTTCCAAGTTTAGGCTGTAAATCCCCTTTATTTGTAAAATGCCAAATTGCACATTGTTCAATAACATTTATTATATTTTCAAATTCTTCTTCGCTCATAATTTCATTATTTTGAGCAGTTTTTGTCATAAATACTTGTTTTTCGTTTTTGGTTCTAGTAGCCTGGATGCCAGCATCTCTTAAAAGATTATTTATTCTGCTTACATCTTTTGGATTTTCAACTTTTTCTAATACCCACATAACTCTATTATATGTAGATTCATCTTGTGGCAAAGTCCTTAAATAAGAGTTATTACCTTCTAATGTAATAGCCTTCATATCAAACTTATAATCATATTTCAAAATAGTATTGCTGCCATAATTAAGTTTAGTGCCATAATCAAATCCAGATTTTAGCGAAAAAATTTGTTCTTGACTTGGTTGTATTGATGAGTTTGCTTTAGAAGAAGCATATTCAACTATATTATAAACTGGTAGTTCACTATTTGTATTTGTAACTACACTATAATACATGTTTGTATTGTTAGCATATTTTCTAGAATTTTGATGATTATATAAGCCAAAATATTTAGAAGACATACTTTGGTTAGCTGCAAAACATTTTGAATCAAATATTAAATTAAGAATAAATAATAGCGAAATTACTATGATAGCAATTCCTAATTTTTTTGATTTGTGCATCAATCTACCTTTTCTTTATATTTAAGACTTTTTATGTATTTCATAAAAAGGTTTTAGACACGACTAAATAACCCACAACACTTTTTCCTAGTTAAAATAGGTCCTATTTTTAGAGTTTAGTGTTCTGAGTTAAAACTATCGACTTTTTAGTAAAAATCCTTGTGTTTTTGTTCTTGCCAACTAATATAAAAAGCATAATAGTTAGTCTCTCCTCTTTTGTATCATAACTGTCCTTATTATAACATTAGAGGCGAATTTGTCAATTAAAAAACGCCTTATAAATAAGGCATTTTCTTTACTTTATTATTTCATACATAATTAATAACAAAAATATTTAAATAGTAAAATTTAAAAAATTATTTAATTTTTCTAGTCACTATATCTTTAAAAATTTTCAAAAAAAATAGATAATAAGGAAACCCTTATTATCTATTTTAATTTTATATTTGTTTAAATTCAAAATTTAAAACAAGTCAATTTTTAATTATTATGATAACACATATTTCTTAAGTAGTGATGCTCCACTTACTATTATAGCAAGTACAGATCCTGCAAGTAAGAAATAAGTTGGTTTGCTACCAGTTACCATAGTAACGATTACAGGAGCATCATCAATATCATCTTCTCCATCTTTCTTGTTATTTGGAATAGAGTCACGATCTGGTGTTCCACTTTCATTGTAATCATCACTAATTTCAGCTATGTTGTTCATTGCTTTAACATTGTTTGCACTGTTAACCCATTGAAGAATAATGTCAATATCTGCATATTCGCCTGGTTTTAATATTTTGTTTTTTAATTTAGTTGTAATAACTTTTCCATTTGATTGTTTCCAATCTGGGTTATCAGCTTGAACAAATTTTAAACCATCTGGTACATATTCACTAATTTCAGTAGCTGCTCCAGCAATTTCTCCTTCATTAGTAACTCTAATTGTATATTTGAATTTAATTACTGTACTTTCAATTCTCTTTTTGTTTACTTCTACTTTTACTAATGCTTCTGGATTATCTGTTGGTTTATGTCCTGTATTCTTTGTAGTTTGTTTTCCATCTTCTATTACAATTGCTTGAGTAGTCCATTTCTTAAGTGATAAATCAAAGTATTTAACATAGATTTTTTCAATATCTTCATCATCTTCTGAAGGTTTTCCAGGTGTCATATTATCTACATCTGAATCTATATCCTCTACTTCATTACCATTTTCATCACTATCATCACTAACTTGTGCAGAGTTAATTACAACTCTTTCTTTATTGTTCTTGTCAGGTTGTCCAACTTTAAATGCAATTTCAACATCTAAGTAATCAGGATTATTAGCCATTGTAGCTGAATCAAAAGCTTTTAATAATTTAGCTTTATCTTTGCCATAACCAAAATCATCTGTTACTACAGATACAGCTTTACTTACATCTGTTGTTTTCTTTCCTGAACTATCAATCATATACCAACCATTCTTAGTATTGATTTGATTATCTGGTAAGAATACTAATCCAACTGGAATATCATCTTTAATTTGTTTTGCATATCCAGCTTGTCCGCCTTCATTGTATACTCTAATGATATATGTAATTACATCATTGTTTTCAACTTTGATAGGTTCTTTATTTGCAGAGAATGTGTAAGTAAATGATTTTACTTTATCTCCATCTCTCTTTGAGGTATCAACTGATGGTGCTCTGTCATAAACTCCATTTGTTTTCATCTCTTTGCCATTTACTGCTGCAATAAATTTCTTTAATGCTAAATCAAAAGTATTTGGCTCTAAAACTACATTTTCAAAATCGTCATCATCTTGGATGCCTTTTCCTTTTTCACTATCTTCTGGATTATAGTCATCACTTGGAGTAATAGTTCCTGGTTTAGAGTCTCTATCTTCTCCTTCAAATGTTGTTATTTCAGCTATATTCTTTAAATTAATATTAGTTTTTCCTGATGTTGCAACAACTTCGCAAACTATATCTTCATATACTTCACCTAATTTAGTTTCACTTGCTGCAGGTATACTTGAATATGTCTTTGTATATGCTGTATATCCTTTAGCATCTGTTTCACCTTTTGTCCAACCATCAGAAACTACTTTTAATCCTGCTGGAATGTAATCAGTAACAACAACGTTGTTAGCTGCAACGTTTCCTTCATTATAAACATTGATTCTATATGTTACTAAATCACCTGTTTTAACTGTTAGTGCTGCTTTAGTATGTTTCTTTTCAGCTGTAGTACCATCATCTAAATTAAATGCTGGTGGTGTAGCTATATTAGGATTTCTATTTTGTAATTGTTCTTCTGAATATTTAATTGTAGATCCATCAGAATTTGTTACTTTAATTATATGTTTTCTTAATGCTAAGTCTACAATTCTATTTGGTTCTATATATAAATGTTCAAAGTCATCATCATCTTGTTCACCCATGCCTTGCTCTGCTGTTGATGGGTTATAAGTGTCGCTTGGTGTTAAGTTTCTAGGATTAGAATCTCTATCATTTCCACCTTCTGCACCTGTTATTTCTGCTATATTCTTTAAATCTATTCTATTTGTTCCAGCTGTTGCTGTAACTTTACATGTAATTGTTTTTGATACAGATGGTAAAGTGCTACCTTTATCATAAGCAGCTACATTACCAAAATTTAATGTATATGGAGTATATCCATTAGCAACTGTTCCTGCTGTCCATCCTCCTGATACATATTGTAATCCACTTGGTAAATAATCTGTAACTACTACGTTGCTTGCTGCGATTTCTCCTTCATTATATACAGTAATTGTATATGTTACTACATCACCTTCTGCAACTTTGATAGCGTCTTTCTCATGAGCTTTTGTAGCTGTTGTTTTCTTATTTCCTAAATCAAATACTGGTGGTTTTGCAATATTAGGAGTTCTATTTGCTAATTGTGTATTAGAATATTTTACATTTCCATCTTTGTCTTTGATTTCAGTAATATATTTTCTAATTGCTAAGTCAAATTCTTTATTTGGCTCTAAATATAAATGTTCAAAATCATCATCATCTTGTACACCCATACCTTGCTCTGCTGTTGATGGGTTATATGTATTACTTGGAGTTAAGTTTCCTGGCGCAGAATCTCTATCTGTTCCACCTGTTGCACTTGTTATTTCAGTAATATTCTTTAAATCAATTCTATCATTTCCA
>OCVV011340039.1_pt1 | contig 42110 bp, 27 predicted proteins | sample 1539721 | NCBI WGS metagenome assembly OCVV01 (sample SAMN02144230, study PRJEB22623) | gut metagenome | biome: sheep rumen | host: Ovis aries | place: New Zealand | reverse complement strand
TCATATCTGTGGCGGATACCATAGGATGAACCTGTATTTTAACGCCGGCATACAGTACTGGAAATAACACCAACTATTTGACGCTTACGAGGAAAAAACTCGCGCTCCTCAACCGCGTTTCACTGCGGCAGGGCCTGATCCTGGGAGCGCTGATCACGGCCAGCAACATGTTCGAAAAGCTGGGCCTGGATCAGATCCCGGCGTCGTCGGCAAGTGTCTATGCTTCCATGGGCATTATCATCGTGCCGCTTATTATGATCCTCAAAAAGGAGTACCCCTCGCGCAACAATATGGTGGGTATTCTGATCATTCTGATCGGTATTTTGACATCGAACTGGGGAAATACGGACGAAGCAGGGCTTCTCGGCGGTCTGTACATCCTGGGATCGGCTGCGTCCATGTCTGTGTATACGGTACTGGCGACGGAGTACACTAAGGAGACGGATCCCTCCCTCCTCCCAGCCTGCAATGCCGTCGCCGCTCAGCATCTTTGCCATTGTCACGGTCATGTTCACGATCTTATCCGTCTCTATTAACGTAATGCAGTTTGCGGGCGGATTGTCGCAGATCAGGCCCGTGAATGCCATACCGGCGCCGGTGGGCCTGGTATTCGGACCGGTAGGCGCGGTTGCCTGTGCACTGGGGAACCTGCTGGGGGACCTGCCTGATCGGCGGCAAGGAGGCCAGGGGCTGAGGATGTCGTTAATGGTACTCTATCCATCAATTGTCCTGGGAGTCACGATCATCGGACGATAACTGGGGAAGAAGTAGTATACATATAGGAGAGGGATGAGTGGTTTATAAGAATCATCACTGGTATCTTTTAAACAAACAGGAAGATTACCGTTATCGTCCATAATAGGACATATGTACTTGTGATCGCCCAGATATAATCCGCTCATGTTAAACTTTGTTATATAGCCGACTTGTTCACCATCTTTGTAGAAATATTCCTCTGTAGGGTTTGCAACGGGACCTGAAATCCCCTCGTATACGCCGATACTGCCGTCTCTGTTAATTTCAAAGGAGTCGTTATATCCAGGCTCACCTTCGTAGTTTCTCATTTCATAGACTTTTCCATTTTTCAATGCAGACAGGGTTCCCCTTCTTGCATAGAACAATGTATCAAAACCAATTGCATACCTGTCATCACTATCCAGCTTCCAGAAACTCTCTATTTCATTGTTTATCGTTGAACAGGCATACAGGTAATCGCCATTTTCGATGAGGGCGGCACTGCCGTCTTCAGTTCTATATAAACCCATCCATTTATCCTGCAGATATACATTTGCTTCAGCCTCTGCTGAGCTCCCAAATCTGTAATAGAGCTTGTTCCAGCCTTCTTCGTTCTTTTTGCTATATATGCACAAATCACCGGATCTTGTCATGCTGGATACGCCTTCTATTACCAATTCTGTCTTTCCCTTTCCATCTATTTTATACTCATTGTACAGCGTACGATCATCTTCCTCATAGCTCGTCTGCACATAGGTCTCGTCATTGGAGATCTGACTGATGATTTCTATATCACCTTTAAAATCCGCTTCGATTTTTTTGCTGCTGCCTGTTCTGTCTAAGCGATAGATAACGCCATTCTCTTCACAGAACAGATAATCACGGGTAAATATATTATCAAAGAAGGAAATGCCAAAGCCAGGCAGTTCTTTGTTTCCCTTAGATATTGTATCAATTCTGACACTGTGCTTACTGGTGTCGTTGGTGACCCATATGACCAGATTATTTTCGTCTATAAACCGCATGGACCTATCCCAGGAGGAAGCATAGTAACTTACATTTTCACTTAGAAGTACAGGTCCATGGTCATCGATATGGTAGAGTTTATTGGTGTACCCATCCCGGTAAAAAAGCAGGACAGACCCATCCGCAAGATAGACGAAATCAGGCTCTTTGTCCAGATCTGTTCCACTGGCTATGACCATATCCAGAATCTCTGTTTTTTTGCTGTTATAGGCAAGGCTGCCTGTAAGACCCTTTGTGGAGGTCCTTGCAACGCGCTTTTCCATAATTCCGTCAGAATTTTCGAGATAGGTGATGGAATAGATCCACTCGCCGTCGTCTGTGATGTTGACATTGTCGAAACTGGAGTGATATTCGTCATAGCTGCTGAATGCCTTCTCGCTCAGCTCATAGCTTTTCATTTTTTTGGCCAGCACATTTTCCGTGAAAAAGAAATGCAGTTGACCTGAGTCCGGATCTTTCGTCGAATATAACATCGGGACTTTTTGGAATGGAAAATCCACTTGTCCATAGGCATTCGCAAAAACACTCCTTGCACCGAATGTGCCCAGCAGCAGAACAGACAGCACGACTGAGAGTAAAAGCTTCAAAGGATGATATTTGTGTTTCACAGGAATCTTCCTCCTTTGAAAATATCGTTGAAAGAGTAACGTTTGATTGACGTTATCTGTTTGTTAACAGATTCGTTCAGCTTCTGTGTTTTTATTTATTTTGTTTTAATATCAAGGAACAGCCTGCCGCATATCAGTTGATACGGCAGGCAGTTTCTTGATTTATTTATGTGACACAAGAACCGTCCCCGTGACACCCTGACACGTGTCTCATTCCGGCTTCTGAGCGCCGCACTGGGGGCAGAAGTTGCCGGTGTTGCCGGCGTGGCCGTTGGGGCAGGTCCAGGTGTCATCGGAAGCAGGCTCTGTATCAGACGCTCCTGTATCATCTGTGTCTGTGCCGGAAGTCTTGTCAGTAGCGGGAGAGTAGAGGTTGGCAGGATCTGCCTTTTCGGGCTCCTCGATTTCCTCCAGGGATTCGGGATCTTCGTTGGCCGTGAAATTGAAGTCGATGTCCTTTGCGTTGGTCCGAAGGGTTCCGCCGGAAGGTCCTTCGATGTGGAAGTCCCTGTTGGTGCAGTTCTCAAAGGCTTCCTCGCCGAAGGTTACGTCCTTGCTGTAGAAGTGGACGTTTTCGAGATTCTGGCAGCTGCGGAAGGCGCAGTCGCCGACTTCTGTGACAGTGGAAGCGCAGGTGACTTTGGTGACATAGGCGTAATCATAGCCGCGGTGGTAGTCCCTGTCCAGGCTTGCTGTGTCGAAGAGGAAGGCGGGGACTGTGGTGACGCCTTTGTAAATGATGACTTCCAGGCCTTTCGTGGAACCGGAGCCTGAGCCCGAGAAAACACCTACACCCTTATTGCCGTCATAGGTCTGCACTTCGGATACTGTCAGGTTCTTGCTGAGGACGATCACCTTGTTGAGTCTGGTGGTGCTGCAGAAGGCCTGTCCTCCCAGGCTTGTCAGCGTTTCGGGAAGGATGAGCTTCTCCAGTGCCGTGCAGTTCTGGAATGCGCCGAAGCCGATTGTGGTGAGAGGATTGACCAGGTGGAGCTCCGTCAGGGAATTGCAGCCGTCGAATGCATGGGCTTCTATGGTCTCCAGGCTTTCACCCCAGACGATCTTTTCCAGGCCTGTGTCACCGGCAAAAGCGCTTTCTTTGATGGTGATGAGCTTTTTGCCCAAGGTCATTTCCGGAAGTGCCGTGCATCCCCAGAAGGCTTCTTTGCCGATGGTCTCAATGCTATTGGAGAAAGTGATCTTTTCCAGGGTCTGGCAGCTTCTGAAGGCCGCCTCGCCGATCTCCCTGACGCCGTCCGCAAAGGTGATCGAAGTGACATAGGCGTAGTCATAACCGCGGTGGTAGTCCCTGTCGATACTGGCAGTATCAAAGAGGAAGTCGGGAACCTTGGACACCTTGGGGCCGATCATAACATGCAGGCCGTTGACGGATGCAGAACCGGCACCCGAGAAGACACCGATTCCCTTACTGCTGTCATAGGTCTGGATGGGAGGCACTGTGAGGTTTTTGCTGTTCACAGTGACCTTCTCCAGCTTAATGCATCCGCAGAAGGCCTCGGCATTCAGGTAGGTCAGGGATTCGGGGAAGAGGACCTCTTTCAGGCCGGTGCATTCCATAAAGGCATGCTTGCCGATCGTGGTAAGAGGACTGACAAACTCGACCTTTTCCAGAGATGTGCATCCCTGGAAGGCAGCAACTCCGATCGTGTCCAGACTGTTTCCCCAGGAAATGCTTTCCAGAGAGGTAACACCCCAGAACGCCTGATCGCCGATGGTCGTGAGCGCATCTGTGAATTCCAGCTCCCTGAGGGCTTTGCATCCGTAGAAGGCGTCATTTCCGATGCTCTTTTCCTTTCCGCCGAAGGTGACGGTCTCCAGATCCTGGCAGCCGCGGAAGGCGCAGGCGCCGATCTCTTTGACGCCGCCGGAGAAAGTGACGGAAGTGACATAGGCGTAAGCGGAGCCTCTATGGTAATCCTTGTCGATACTGGCCGTATCAAAGAGGTAATCGGGCACTTTGGAAACATTGTCGCCGAAGACGACTTCCAGACCGTTGGGAGAGGCCGATCCGGCACCGGAGAAAATACCGACGCCTTTATTGCCGTCATACGTCTGCACTTCCACAGCGGTACAGTTCTTGGCATTGAACTCGACGCGGGAGAGTGCGTTGCATCCGAGGAAGGCCTCCGCATAGATTTTGGAGATTCCTTCCGGGATCACAAGACTGGTCATGGTGGTGTTATCTTTAAATGCCTGCTTGCCGATGGCGGACACCTTATAGCCGTCAATCTCGGCAGGGATTTCCACGTCCTTGTCGGTGCCGTGGTAGGCTGTGATCATCAGACCGACATCGGACAGCTCATATTCCCAGTCACCGGACTGTTCGGCAAATGCGGGAACCGCCATCAGAATGAAAATAAAAACAGTGATTAAAGAAAGAAGCAATTTCTTCTTCATGGCACTTTTCCTCCTACTCTAATTGTTGAAAATTCTGAAATTTGTGCCGTTATTTTATCTACATCCGATTATTATTTTACCACAGGTTCCCTTAACTTCTCCGCCCCTTATCTTGTTTTTTGGAAACATTCGTTAATAGACTCGTTAATAGTCACCGTAATAATCTCTTTAATAGTCTACAGGAATTCTTTCTTGTCTTTCTGCTGCTGCAAAAAAATATACTGCCGGCCGCAAATAAATGCAGCAGGCAGTATATTTTAGGTGCACTTAGAAATGTTCCTACCCGGGCATGTTCCAACTTGCTTACTCTTGGGGAACAGCCGGAGAATCGGATTCACTTGCTTCTTTGCTTGTTTCTTTACTTGCTTCTTTACTCGATTCCTTACTCGTGTCGCTCTCGGAACTCCGGGCGGGCTGCTCAGCCTTCGAATCTTTGCTTTCTTTTGTTACTGTGCTTTCTTTGTTTTCCTTGCTCTCAGAAGACTTGGCGGGCTGTTCTGCCTTCGAATCATTTTTTTCAGAAGATTTTCCGGATTGTTCGGAGGCCTGTTCTTTCTGTTCCTTCTGTTCTTCGTTTTTCGAATTGTTCTCAGGCTTTTCAGGCTGATCAGGCGTCTGGTCTTCTTTTTCAGATTTGTTGTCGGACTGATCCGGTGTCTGGTGCTTCGGTTCTTCTTTTTCAGAATCCTTGTCGGACTGATCCGGTGTCTGGTCCTTCGGTTCTTCTTTTTTAGAATCCTTGTCGGACTGATCCGGTGTCTGGTCCTTCGGTTCTTCTTTTTTAGAATCGTTGTCAGGCTGTTCAGGCGTCTGGTCTTCTTTTTTCGAATTGTCATCGGACTGGTCCGAACCGGTCTTGCTGCCGTCGTCCGCTGCGTCTTTGTCTTTGTCTGCAGAGGAGCCGGTGTCGGCAGAGCTGCCGGCTTTGCTGTCCTTTGATTTTTCCGAGTGGCCCATGGGATCATCTATGATGTCGATGCCGCCTGTGGGTGCCTTCTTGGTCAGAGTTCCAAGGTGTTCAACAATGATGTAATTGTCGGGATTAACACTTCCCCAGTCAATGCTGTAGGTATTTGCCGAAGATCCGATTTCGATCTGGGCGCCGGTGGCGGTGACGGTCACTGCTTCCTGATCATCAAATGCGAGGTTGTGGATGACAGCTTCGCTGTTTGTGACCGGCTTATCGGGGTTGGCTGGATCATAGGTTTCTTCTGCGGAGCCGGTTTCAAGGGGGACAGACCTGGGATTGATGATGAGCTCGTCCCCGGTGATATTCAGCTTGTAGTTGTCCGAATTGCCGGCATTGAAAGTAGTCTCGCAGTCCAGTTTGTAGGTGCCCGCATCCGGTCCGGCATTGCCTGCCACTATGGTCAGATCGCCGCCGATGGGCAGTGTATAACTGTTGGTGATGATACCGCTGACGGTCTGATTTTCCTTGTAAGCCATGAGCTCTTCCCCGGTGCTGGGGCCGTTTTCATATTTGACTGTCAGGTAGCCGCCGTGCATGATGCTGTCATAAGTGATCTCGTGGCCGCCCAGGTCGATTGAAAAAATCAGAGGTTCAATGACTGTTTTGGTGACCGTTGGCTCAATGATCTTGTAATTGCCAGGGTCATTATTGCCGTAGCTATAGGAGTAAGTGATCGGATACGTACCGGCGTCGAGACCTCCTCCGTCTTCCATTTTTACATCGATGTATTCACTGGGGAAAATTGTGTATCCGGCAAGGCGCCATTCGTTCTCACCGAGACTGGAGAGCATGGCTGTCTCTTCGCCGCAGCTTGCGCCGATCAGTTCTGCCTGGTGATAGCCGCCGTCAACGACACATGAGCCGTCTTTGACATTCAGATTGACCGTGAGGGGTGAAATGGTAAATCCGGTGTTGGTATAGGAAACATTGTAATTGCTCTCTGTTCCTGCCAGGAAGGTCTTGACAGGTTCATAGTCATAGGTTCCCGCATCGGAGTAGCCGTCGACGTCAATCTGAATCTCTCCTCCGCCTGTCAGTCTGTAGGCACAGGTGAGGTGGACGGGGCAGTTGAATTCGTCCACTTCCATGTTCTCGTATTCTTCGTCAACTTCACCGCCGTCCCCATAAGTGCCGTCCATGCCGTCGGGAAGGACCTTCTGTCCGTTGAATTCGGTATCATAGCTGTTCAGTTCAAAAATAACATCCAGGGCCTTGATGGTCAGGGTGCCTTCGACGAACTTGAGGTTGGAGAAATTGTCCGTGACATCTTTGCCGTCCGCATTTTTTATCATCGCCTTACGCCAGCCGGCCATCTCGTTCCCGTTCTCATCGACAAAGGAGTAGGACATGTCGTCAAAAGAGTTAGGATAGGATCCGGCGTTGATCACTGCGAAGGAGCCGCCGGCAGAGCTGACGAAGGTAAAGCCGTCCGGCAGGCCCTCAGCCGTCACGGCTGTGGCAGTCAGGGGCGTTCCGTCATAGGTCTTTTCTGCCGAGGCGGATGTAAAGGTGATCTCGGTGCTGTTTTTGGTGACTTCCAGGGTTCCGATGGTCTCGGAAACAGTGTAGTTGCTGCTCTTTGCATCGCCCCAGTCGATGGTGTAGCTGCTCTCGGTAGTGCCGACTTCGGTGATGGAGCCCGTTGCGGTGACTTTGATTTTCTCCTTCTCCGCATCCGGAATTCCGGAGACGGAAACTGTTCCGTTCAGAGGCTTTCCGTCGTACTGTTTGGAGGCGGATTCTGTCGTGATGGTGACAGCAGCGGGATTGACCGTCAGCGTGCCTTTTACTGTCTTGATGTTGGAAAAACCTGCTGTGACATCATTTCCGTCCGCATTGAGGATCTTGTAGGAATCCACAGCTGTCTCGCTGCTGCCAGCGTCGGTCTGTGAGCCGGAAGCAGCGGCAGTGTAGGTAAAGCCCTCTGGAAGTCCTGTGACAGTCACTTCTCCTGCCTGGAGAGGGGTTCCGTCATAGGTCTTGCTGTCGGAGGGCGCTGTGAAAGTGACCTCTGTGTCATTCTGCGTCACTTCCAGGGTTCCGAGCGTCTCGGACAGGGTGTAGTTGCTGCTCTTGGCAGTGCCCCAGTCGATGGTGTAGGTGTTTTCCGCGGTTCCGATCTCGGTGATGGAGCCCGTTGCGGTGACCTTCACGGCATCCTTGTCCGCATCCACTATGCCGGAGACGGAAGCTTCACTGCTGGTCAGGGGCGTGCCGTCGTAGAGCTTGGAAGCAGAGCCCGTCGTGACCGCAGCGGGAGCGGGGTCGATGGTCAGCGTACTCTCTACGATCTCCACGTTCGAGAACTGGTCTGTGACGTCCGTTCCATCCTCATCGAGGATCTGGTAGGATTCGATGGTCAGGTCGCCGGTGCCGGCATCGGTGCGGGAACCGGTGATATGTGCCTTGAAGGTGAAACCGGAAGGAAGACCCTCCACTTTCACGGTATTGGTAGTTTCATCCTGCCCGCCCTTGGAGCCTGTGCCTGAATCGTTTGCCGAGTCGGCAGCGGTTACAAGCTGTTTCTTTGAGGCAGTCTCATTTTCGGCGGGGGAGCCAGTGGCGGCAACCTGTTTTTTCGAGGCGGTCTCATTTTCGGCGGGAGCGCCAGCGGCGGCAACCTGTTTTTTCGAGGCGGTCTCGGCGGAATCTCCTGAGGTCACGACCGTATCGATATCCAGAGGTTTACCGTCGTAGGTCTTGCCGGATACAGAGACTTTGATGGAAATCTGCGCGTCATTTCCGGTCACCCGGAGAGTACCGGTCTGACTGCTGACATCATAGTTCTTTTCTTTTGCGCTGCCCCAGTCGATGGAGTAGGAGTTGGATTTGCTGCCCACATTGGTGATGGAACCTGTTGCCGTGACTTTGGCGGTCTCGCCGTGGACAAGGCCGGAGATAGAGGCCTCGCTGTTGGTCAGCGGGGTGCCGTCATAGACTTTTTCGGCGGAGCCGGTCTTGACGACTGCCGAAGCGGGGGTCACGGTCAGCGTGCCATATTCCTCGGACAGCTTGTAATTGTCTTTATTGGCAGAGCCCCAATCAATGGTAAAAGAATTCGGGATCGTGCCGACATCAGTGATGGAAGCGTTGGTGATGATCTTGATGGAAGGATCGGCCTTCATGGGTGTGTAATGGGCTTCTTCCTTGTTCAGTGCCCTGTTGTTGTAATTGGTGCCCTCTGTATCGATGGTGATCCGCACATTTGTGCAGTCCTCCATCAGGTTCTCAGTTGTCTGGCTGTCCATCTTGACGCCGTTTACGTCGCTGCTCCTGGTGTCAAGGGGCGGGAGAGTCTGGATCCTCTTGTTGAGTTTCTCGGCATCCCATCCCGTCTCGGCACAGGCCTGGGTCAGGATCTCGGGATTGTCCCCATAGATGCGGAGGATATCTTCGGGAACCTGGTCCTCGGTGATGGTCTCAATAACATACTCGATACTGGCTTCCTGATCCTTGTCGGACAGGTGGACGGTCAGCTTCTGACCTGCGACCAGGTAGATCTCTTTGATCTCCCCTGTGAGAGGGTTGCTGCCGTGCACCAGGACCGTGCCGCAGATGCCGTAAAGGGTCTGGCTGTCAGCAAGGCCTGTTGTATTTCCTGATGAACTTCCTGATGCATTTCCGGATGTTGATCTGCCAGTTGAGGCGGATCCTCTTCCTGTAACGACATAGGACAGATTCTTCCGGGCGTAGTTTGTTTTTTCATATCCGGGAGAAAAAGTCAGCTTTGTCTCCGTGCTGGTCAGAGGCGTCCCGTCATAGACCTTGCTTGCGCTGCCGCTCCAGGCGGTCAGGGGCGCGGGGTCGATAATCAGCTTTCCGGATATTTTTTCAATATTTGTGAAATGACTGGTGACGTTTTCGCGGTTCCGGTTATAGATTGCAAAGTTCTGGACCGGATTGTCGCCTGAACCTGCATCGGTGCGTGTGCCGCCCGCGGCTGCATCGAAAGTAAAGCCGGAGGGAAGGCCCTGTACAAGTACATCCGACCTGCGGGTGAGGGGCTGGCCGTCATACATCTTACTGGCGCTCTGGGCAATGACAGTTACATGGCCGTTATAGGTCCAGTTCCCGTTTGCAGGGTTGGAGGAAAGATCATCGGTAGTGCCGGGAAGATCCAGTCCGGTGTCCTTGAGCCGCTTCTGCAGCTCGGGGTTGTCCTGAATCTCTTTGCGGGCCGCCTCGAAAATATCATCGAAGTCCACTTTATTGACTTCCGGAGTCACATCCGCCTTGCCGTTGTCGTCGGAATCCAGCAGGGTGGCCTTCTGTCCGCCGGAGACATCGAGCTTGATGTTTTTGCCGGTCTCATCCTGATAGTCCATCTGGACCTTTCCTTCCAGGACGCCGATCACAGACACGACACCGCCGTTGGCCTCGGAGGTCTGCAGGATGGTCTCTTCCAGAGACGAGAGGGAGGCTTCCTCTGCACCGGCAGCCTGACTTGCCGCCGCCTGACCCTCTGCGGCCTGTTCCGCTGCGGCCTGTCCGCCGGCAGCTTTCTCTGACAGCCTTTTCTGATATTCCTCTAAGGGATAAGTGGAGACGACCACGATCGTTCCGCGGATTCCGACTGTCATCGTTGAAGTCTTGATATCCAGCGATTCATCGCCTCCCAGCTTCTCGCTGACGTCAAGAAAAAAGCTTCCTTCCGAGAGGGAGAGCTGCATCTCTTTGGACTTCTTGGTGAACTTTACCTTTGTGTTCTCGTCCAAAGTGACAATCTTGGTGGAATCCATCCCGACGGAAGCGCTGCTGGCCGCTCCGGTGTGCAGCGACTGCCCGCTGTTGAAGCGGATGTTCTCCATGACCAGACCTGACTTGCCGGATTCATCCTCGATCTCTACGGTTCCTTCATAATGAAGCAGCCGCATGGTGGTCGCCGTGTAGGACTCCGCCATGACAGTCATCGCGAGCAGCATGGTAAAGGCCAGGACGAAGGGAATGTTGAAAAGACGCTTGCAAAAAGACGTTTTCATAGGGGTGTTCTTCCTTTTTTCAGATGACAGTTTTAAAACAACAGATTTGGGATAACATATTTTGGGATAATAAATCTTGGGATATCATTTTTAGGGATAACAATTTTGGGGATAACAATTTTGGGGATAACAGATTTTAAAACAACAGATTTTTGGCAAGCAGTTATCATTTGTGAGCCGCGGATAATCCGTCATGCGTTATTAATAATTTGCTATACCTTCTTTCAGTAATTACTATTAATAATCTGCTATACTTTCTTTCAGTAATGAATTCAGGTTGTATAAAAAGATTATACTACATTAATATATACGGTTGTACATGAAAAAATCGGCAGAAATCCGAACTTTTCATGGAGTTGTTTAAAGAGTATAAATATTGCTTTTTTTCATTATAAAGGGGGCTTCACAAGGCTGCCACAGAGTTTTTCACATGGCTGCCACTGAAGCTTTTACAGGGCTGCCATAGAAATTTTCATATGGCTTCCACTGAGGTTTCGTATCGCTGCCATTGAGGTTTTTTAGTGCTGCCACAGAACTTTTCATTTGGCTGTGGAAGAGGGTTTCATACATAGTTCGCAGTGCTTTTACGTCTTATTTTTTTTACAAATATGCCGATTGCTCAATTTAATCAATTCTTTATTTTTACGTGGATTATATTTTTTAGTGGCGTATAAATATTTATAGTGGTAAGGTTAAGTATGTCCTTTTGACTTATGAGTAGAAAAACAGCCGCAGGTGAGAAGATGAGTAAGGTGGAACAGTTTTTCAATAAAGTTGATTTTTCCGGCGAGACCGATCTCAAAGACCGGCTGCGGAATCAGCTTTTTGGAAACACAAAGAAATCAATTTCAGAGCAGGATTTCCGGGATCGGAGCGCTGGGATCAGTAATGAGATCAGCAACAGGAAGACTCAGGCCCGGCAACTCAGTTTAGATGAACTGGAACTTGTCAACGCTGCAGGTAATCTTGCAATGCAGCAGCAAAGTTCGGCTTCAAGAACCAAGTCGAAACAGTTGCTGGAAGGACAGGGCAAAAATCCCTGGGACAGTACTTTCTCGGGAAAGATCACAGATCATGACGCAGGAGAGTAGAAGAGGGACACCTTCGGGTGTCTCTTTTGTTTTGCTCAATGAACCTGTTTGTGGGTGGGGTGATGTTTTTTGGTTTCTGGATATTTGTTTTGACATGAGTTGATATTTTTTGTGGGGAAGGGGTGATCTTTCCTTCAAATCTTCCGCCGGTAGCTGGCTTTTTGAAGGGCATGTGTGACCTTTCTTTATACACTTCCGCCGGTCGCTAACCGGTTGTCGAGGCAGTGGTGATCTTCGACCCTTGAAACATGTATATCGCTTGGCTTTTGCGCTGAAGTAGTGACCTTTCTAGCAATTTTTCCACGGGTCGCTGGCTGGTTGGCGGGACAGTGGTGATTTTCTTCTGTTGAAATATATATATCGCTTGTTTTTTTCAGCAGTAGTGACTTTTGCATCAAATCTTCCGCCGGTAACTGGCCGTGCGGCGGGGCAGGGGTGATCTTTTCCAGGAATCAAGCCAGGGATCAAACAAAAAATACCCATCCCCGAAGGGATGGGCATCTCAGCTTTCATAAAAGAAAAAAGGAAAAAGAAAATCATAACAAGATTATATATCAAACAATGATATATTCATTATAAGAAATCCCAGAGGCTCTTGCCTGCCTCCAGCTTGCGGCATTTGGCCAGAAGCCTTCTGTGGCGTTCGCTGACGGCTTTGGCGTTGATGCCGAGAATCGCGCCGATCTCGGGATTGGAGAGTCCCTCAAAATAGATCATACCGATCAGTTCTCTCTCAGAATCGGAGAGTTTTTTCAGAAGTTCATGCGCTTCCCGGTTGACGGGATTTTGCATGATAGGATATTCATCGAGCTCAGAGGGCTCTATAAATTCCGTGTCTGCGTCGAGGGAGTAGAGCTGGGCGCGGCCTGAACGGCGGAATTCGTCGATCAGTGTATTTCGGGCGATATTGACAAGCCAGGTCTTGACCGATGCTATGGAAGGATCGAAGGACTCGTAATGCGTCATCGCTTTCATGAAGATTTCGCTGACCAGATCCTCCGTGCGCTCCCTGTGGAGTATCCTTGCATAAACGTAGTTGTAGATAGCAGAGAACTGCTCCTCGAACACTACAGCAAAATCTTCTTTATTCAATTGATTATCCGTTTTGGACATTTGCATAACGAAGCCTCTTGATGTGTATTCCTCTTTTTGTATCGGACCAGTTTCTGCGGTCAATGTTTGAATTCACATTTATATTGTACCTAAAAAACATCGATTTGCATATATGTAGATTTTAGAAAATCCTGTGTTTTGATTTTTGGGGGCTATGGGGGGATATGAGGAGGTTATGAGCGGTTGATGGACGGTTAATGAAAACTTGACAGACGGATATTGAGGAGTTAGCTGACGGTTAATAGAGACTTGATGATATGTCAGCGAAAAATTGGCAGACGGATATAGAGAAGTTGGTGGACGGTTAATAAAAAGTTGACGGGAAGTTGATGGGGGCAGTGACATTTGTGTGGAAGAAACGAGTGAAAACCGCTATAATAAAATACTCAAAAAGAATCACCTCCTTCATGCTGTGAAAAATAGAGTTAAAGAAAAAACTTTTTATTGATTATAGATTGTAAAGATTGGAATTTTTATAGATTGTAAAGATTGGAAACAGAGAAAAGATGACAACTTTTGAGGAAATTCTGTCCCGGGACGGGCGCCTGATCTACAAGACCAGGGGCGTCAGCATGCAGCCCATGCTCTATCAGAACCGGGATCTGGTGATTATAGAGACCTTTGAGGGGCGGCTGAAGCCCTACGACGTCGCCCTGTACAGGCGGGGCAAACAGTATGTCCTCCACAGGGTCCTGTCACTTGGAGACGGAGTCTATTACATCCGCGGGGACAATACTTACACGATTGAAACCGTTCCGGAATGCAACGTCCTGGGTGTCCTGACCGGTTTCGTCCGAAAGGGAAAGCAGCACCAGGTCACTGAACCCGGGTACCGCTTTTACTCCCGCTTCTGGCACTTTATTTATCCGCTGCGCCTTTTCCGTCTGCGCCTGAGGAGCAGATTCAAAAAACTCCTGGCAAAGCTGGGACTTTTGGAACCCCTCAAAAAATTCCTCCGAAAGACAGGCCTGCGCAAGTAGGAGTTCTAAACATTTCTGCGAAAAGGCTGGTCTGCGCAAGCAGCCGTTCACAAAACAGGTTCTGCGAAAGAAGTGATACTGTGGAAGAACCGTTAAAAAAACGCTATAATAAAGAATTGACGTAACGAAAGATTAACACGCAGGATGAATACAAAAGTATTTTTCGCAGGATCGATACTAAAGATCATCACGCAGCATTATAAATTAGATGATCTCACAGATTAGTACCTCAGTATTATTTTCATTGGTAAAGAGAAATATTATTTTCATTGGTAAAGAGAAAGAAGATATTTGGCTGAAAGGAAGCTGTATTTTGAAAACATTTGTGATCGGCGACATTCATGGATGCGATGACCAATTACATTCCTTGCTGAATAAACTGCGGCCGGATCCTGAAACAGACAAAATCATTCTGTTGGGAGACCTGTTCGACCGCGGCCCTGATTCGTGGGAGGTTTTTCAGACTGTAAAGGAGCTGGCGGACAGCTTTGGCGACCGCTTTATCCTGCTCCGCGGCAATCACGAGGACTATCTGATGCGCAAGGACATGTCCTTTATGGACAATCTTGTCTGGATCCGCGTGGGCAAGAGGAATACGGTCAAGTCTTTCAGCAGTCACGGAGAGAAGATGCAGGATGCTGTTCCCTGGCTGGAAGAGCATGCAACGCTCTACTACAAGACGGACCGCTTCCAGTGTGTACATGCCGGCGTAAAGGTCGAGCCCGTCGAGGCCAATGACAATTACACGCTGATCCATGACCATTCTGTCGTCACGCGAAATGCATACAGCGGTTTTCTGACCATCACCGGTCACATCGCCCTCGAGCAGCCCTACTGGTTTTCGGGCGATGGCAAGCACGCCGAGGAGCTCGCCTACGGCAGGCGGCGCCCCCTCCCAGAGTTCGGCGTGATCTGTATCGACACCGGCTGCGGCAAGGAAGGGAAACTGACCGCCATGGTCGTGGAAGATGGAAACTATACGCTCTTCAGTTCACTTTAGCAGCGAGGTGGGACACTATGGACGGTTCTTACTGTCCCATTTAAATAGATTGTTTACTAAATGGGACAATCAGAACCGTCCATAGTATCCCAGCACCGTCCTTCGCGTCCCATCACGCGTCCCAAATGGTGTCCTGAGATGACTCATATCTCTGGTAACACAGCAAATAACAGGAGAAAAGATACGATGACCTATTCACTGATTAACCGCGAATTTTATGATGCGATCATTAATTTCGAAAAGTCCGAAAAGGCACAGGACTATTATTATAAGGTAATGGATACGGAGATTGAGAGAGAGGGCGTGAGGGACACGATCCGCAACAGAATCCTGCGTGTCTATGCCATGCTTTTTTGTGAAGATGTTGGCGCCGTGCCCGGCAAGCCCGCCGGTCCCGAAGAGGTCGAGAAGACGGCTGACCGCCTCTATCTGGGAAGCGCCAGTTTCGATCCCCAGCACTGGTACCGCATGCAGCATCATTTCCCGATCATCGATGATGACAATTATGACCGCTTTGCCGCGCTTGTCATCGCCGATCTCAAGGCAGGCCCCTTACACGACGCGGCGGTCAATGATGCGGACATGCTCCTTGTCGGCGAGCTCGATCCGCTCCACATGACCAGAGAACAGCGCGAACACCAGCATTTCAGGAAGATTCACGTGGGAGGTTTGATGTAATGAGGATTCTCCTTGTAGACACAGATAAAAAATTACTGAAAAAGACCAAAGAAGACATCGGAGCCCTCCTTCCCGAAGCAGAGATTTTGACCCATGAGAGCAGCCTGACCGCACTCGCCGCAGCCAGAAAGAAGATGATTGATATCGCCTTTCTGGAGACCGATATGCCCGAGCTGGATGGCCTTCTTCTGGGCCAGTACCTCAGGGATCTCAATCCCCAGATCAACCTGATCTATTTTACGGACAGTCCCGAACACGGCTACGATGCCCTCAAGCTCCACGCCAGCGGCTATATTCTCAAGCCCGCGGAGACCGACCGCATGAAAGAAGAGCTTGATGATCTCCGCCACCCCGTCGGCAAAAACAGCCACAAGCGCGTCTTTGCCCAGACCTTCGGAAACTTTGAATTTTTTGTAGACGGAAAGCCCGTCGCATTCAAATATACACGCACCAAAGAGGTCGTCGCCCTGTTGGTCAACAACCGGGGCGCCCAGACCACCAACGGCGAGATCATCGCCTCCCTCTGGGAAGATGACGGAGACCCCGAGAAGAAGGGCTCCTACCTCAGCAACCTCCGCCAGGATCTGCAGAACACCATGACCCGCCTCAAACTCACCGGCATCATCCTCAAGCAGCGCGGAAGCATGGCCATCGCCGCCGATGCCATCGAGTGCGACCTCTACGACTGGCTGGAGAAGAAAAAGGAGTCCCGCTACTCCTATATGGGCGACTACATGAACCAGTACAGCTGGGCCGAATTCGTCCACGCCGAACTCGACGAGATCAGCTACGCCATGGAGGACGAATAAAGTGTCAGGGGGACGGTTCCATTGACAACTTTTTTCCGGGGATGTCCTGGGGTTGTCACGGGGACGGTTCCGCTGACAACTTTGTCACGGGGACGGGTTCCGCTGACAACTTACCGACACCCAAATAGTCAGAGGAACCGGCACGATGACACCAGGTTCTCGATTGTCAGAAGAACCGTCCCTGTGACACTTCTGATGACACATGGTACTCGATTGTCAAAGAGTGTCAAAGGAACCGTCCCCATGACACTCGAAGGAACCGTCCCGGTGACACCTTGGTATTCGATTGTCAAAGGAACCGTCCCGGTGACACCTCGATTGTCAGAGGAACCGTCCCCCTGACAACCCCCTCGATTGTCAGAGGAACCGTCCCCCTGACAACCCTGACACTCGATATTAATAGAAAAGGAGAAAGAACTATAAATGGAATTGATCCATGAAAATACAGCTTCTGTTGACAGCAAGACCGGTATTGAAGCCCTTTCGGCTTACGAGGTCATTGCGCATGAGTTCCTGCCGGATGTGGACAGCGACAGCTGGCTGCTCAGGCACAAAAAGACGGGTGCGCGCGTAGCGCTGCTGCCGAAAAATGACAGCAACAAGGTCTTTTATATTGCTTTCCGCACTCCTCCGGAGGATTCCACGGGTGTGGCGCACATCATTGAGCACACTGTACTGTGCGGTTCCAGGGACTTCCCGGTCAAGGATCCTTTTATAGAGCTCGCCAAGGGTTCGCTGAACACCTTCCTGAACGCGATGACTTATCCGGACAAGACGGTCTATCCGGTCGCGAGCTGCAATGAGCAGGATTTCAAAAACCTCATGCACGTCTATATGGATGCGGTTTTTTATCCCAATATTTATAAAGAACAGAATATTTTCCGCCAGGAGGGTTGGCATTATGAGGCGGACAGCGCCGACAGTGAGATCACGGTCAACGGTGTCGTATACAACGAGATGAAGGGCGCCCTGTCTCAGGCGGATGACATCCTGGGGCGGGAGATCAATGCGGTTCTCTATCCCCATACGCCCTATCAGCATGAGTCCGGCGGCGATCCGGTCAACATTCCTGACCTGACCTATGAGTACTATCTGGATTTCCACCGCCGTTATTATCATCCTTCCAATAGCTACATCTATCTCTACGGCGACATGGACATGGCCGAGCGTCTGACCTGGATCGACGAGAACTATCTGTCCAGGTTTGACCGCCTGGAGATTGACTCCTCGATTCCCGCGGAGCCTGCTTTTGATGCGCCCGTGGAAGCGCACTGCAAGTACTCCATCCTCCCCGAAGAGGACCCCGCGGGCAAGTCCTACCTGTCCTGGAACCTTGCCGTTCTTCCCGACAGCCTGGACGTCGGCCGGATTGTGGCCATCAAGATCCTCAACTACGCCCTCTGTGATGCCGAGGGTGCCCCTGTCCGCAAGGCGCTCCGTGACAAGGGCCTGGGCGAAGATGTTTACACCATGTTTGAGTCGGGCATCCGCCAGCCTTTTTATTCAATCGTGTCAAAATACACCGATCCCGATCGCAAGGACGAGTTCGTGTCCACCATCCGCGATACTCTGGCAAAAATCGCCGAGGAGGGGATCGATCCCCGCGCCCTGGAAGCCGGCATCAATCTCTATGAATTCCGCTATCGCGAGGCGGACTTCGGCTCCTATTCCAGGGGACTGGTCTACGGCCTCAACGCCCTCGACTCCTGGCTCTACGATGACACAAAGCCTTTCATCGGCCTGGGAATCGGAGAGTACTTTGACTTTCTCCGCGAGCAGAAGGGCAAGGGATTTTTTGAAAAACTCATCCATGAGTGCTTCCTGGACAACCCTCACTGCGCGGTCATCGTCCTGGATCCCGAACAGGGCCTTTCCGACCGCCTGGACGAAGAAATGCGAGGGCGCATGAAGGCCTTCGCCGACAGCCTCACCCCCGAACAGAGGCAGCAGATCGTCGATGAGCTCGCCGCCCTGCGCGCCTGGCAGCAGTCCGAGGACTCGGAAGAAGACAAAAACAAAATCCCCATGCTCCGCCGCGAGGATCTGACCCGCAAGGCAGTCCCCCTGCTCAATCAGGTACAGACTCTCAAGGCCGCGAATCGCGGTCCCGCCGGGGATGCAGCTCAGAACACTGTTTGCGCAGCGGTGCAAAGTAATCTTGCCGCGCAGGAAACCACCTTTACCGCAGTTACCCATCCCCAGTTCACCAACCGGATCGACTACATGTCCTTCCTTTTTGATATCCGTGAACTTCCGGAAAAATACATCCGCTGCCTGGGTATTTTTAAAACACTTTTCAGCGTTCTCGACACTGAGTCCCACAGCTATGCTTCCCTGGGCCATGAGATCAATATCTCCACCGGCGGAATCAACGGCCTTGTGAGCGGTTACAACTGGTACGGTCCTAAGGAATCCGCGCCCAGGCACGGCTATCGCCTCACCTTCGAAGTCAGTGTCAAGACACTTCACAAGAACCTGAAGGATGCGCTGAGCCTGATCCATGAGATCCTCATGACCACCAACTACAACATGCCCGCGCGGATCCTCGAAGTTCTCGAAGAAGAGCGTGCCGGCATGCGTGCAGGCATGGCCTCTGCGGGACACGCCACTGCCGCACAGCACTCCATGTCCTACCTCACCAAGGCCGGTGTCATCATGGATATGGTCGCGGGCCTCGAAGCCTACTGCACACTCGATCAAACCTGCAATTCTCCGGAATCGATCCAAGACCTCTGCAAGCTCCTCCAGGAGATGGCAGCCATGATCTTCCGCGTGGACAACCTCACCTTCGACTGCACCGCCAGCGAAGAGGACATCCCCGAGATCCTCGCCGCCGTTCAGGACCTTGCAGGCCGGCTCAATCCGCCCCTGCAGACAGAGCCCGAGTTTTTTGACCCCGTTCCTGTCAGGAAGAGGGAGGGACTTACAACTGCCGGACAGGTCCAGTTTGTCTGCTGCGCAGGCCGTTACGCCGCTCCTGAGCGCCCCAGCACCGGAGCTTTCCGCGTACTGCGCGTCCTTCTGGGCTACGAATACCTCTGGAACCGCATCCGCGTTGAGGGCGGTGCCTACGGCTGCATGAGCAGCTTCACCCGCGAAGGAAACGCTTTCCTCGTTTCTTACCGCGACCCTCACCTGCGCCGCACGATCGATACTTTCAAAAATACCGCGGACTTCCTCCGCAGCTTCGATGCCGACGAGCGCACTATGACCAAATACATCATCGGTGCCGTCAGCGGCCTCGACCAGCCCATGACACCTTTTGTCTACGGCCGCTACTCCCTCAGTTCCTACCTCACCGGTCTCACCGATGAGATGCTTCAGAGGGAACGCGACCAGGTACTCGACGCGACCCCCGCGGACATCCGCGCCCTCGCCGACTACCTCGACGCCGTCATGGACTGCAACTGCCTCTGCGTCGTCGGCAGCGACACCAAACTCCGCGAAAACGCCGACCTCTTCGACGAGATCAGCAAACTCGTATAAGACACACTTGTCACGGGGAGGTTGTCATGGGGACGGTTCCTTGGTTGTCATGTGGTTGTCACAGGGACGGTTCCTTTGACACATCGTGCAGGTAACGAAGTGTCACTTGGACGGTTCCATTGACACATTGTGGACGTGTCAATGGAACCGTCCCCATGGCAATATAACATCCAAGTTGTCAAAAGAACCGTCCCTATGACAATCAAAAGAACCGTCCCTATGACAAGACTTAACACCCCCATGGCAAGACCCATGACTACCGGAACCGTCCCAATAAAACAAAAGGACCGTCCCCATGTATCCAAGTTGTCAAAAGAACCGTCCCCCTGACAATCTAAGAAAGGATTAAAATGACAGATAATACTTCCATTGAAGTGAATGAAACATCTGAAAAACCAGCAGCGCCCGCAATTAAAAAAGCAGGTTTTGCAACCATCATCGGCCGCCCCAATGTCGGCAAATCCACGCTGATGAACCGCATGATCGGGCAGAAGATTGCGATCACCTCCTACAAGCCGCAGACGACAAGGACCAAGATCCGCACCATCTATACCGGCGATGAGGGCCAGATCGTCTTCCTGGATACGCCCGGCATCCACCAGAGCAGGACGAAGCTCGGCGCCTATATGGTGAAGGCTGCCAAAGGCACTCTGAAGGAAGTCGACGTGATCCTTTGGCTCGTCGAGCCCCGCCAGAAACTTTCTGATGAGGACAAGGCTATCATCGAGCTTCTGAAAGAAGTCAAAACCCCTGTCATTGTTGTCATCAACAAGATCGACAAGGTCAAAAAAGCTGAGATTCTGCCCGTGATCGACCTGTTTTCCCATGAAGGCGTCTTCCACGAGATCATCCCGGTCAGTGCCCGCACAGGCGACGGCGTCGACCAGCTCATGAAAGATATCTTTGATCTTCTTCCTGCCGGCGAGCCTTTCTATGATGAAGATATGGTCACCACCCAGACCGAGCGCGAGATCGCCGGCGAGATCATCCGCGAGAAAGCCCTGCGCCTGCTGCAGGAAGAGGTTCCCCACGGCATCGCAGTCACCATCGAGTCCATGAAAATGCGCTCCCGCAAGGGAAAGGGCGAGATCTGCGATATCGATGCCTCCATCATCTGCGAGCGCGAAGGCCACAAGCGCATCGTCATCGGCAAGGGCGGCGAAATGCTCCGCAAGATCGGCACCGACGCGCGCAAGGATATTGAAAACATGCTCCAGTGCCAGGTCAACCTCAAACTCTGGGTCAAAGTCCGCCGCGACTGGAAGGACGACGATACTCAGATGCGCTCCTTCGGCTACGACGAAAGAAAGCTATAATATAGTAGATACGCTCCTTTGTCTGCGACGAGAGGCGACAAGAGAGAGCTGTAATGTATAGATTCCCTCCTTCCATTGCGACGAAAGAAGGCAGTAATACATATTTGAGATATGAATGATGATTTGTTAAGCCTCACGGCCCTGGTCCTGGGGAGTACGCCTGTCGGCGAATATGACCGGAGAGTTGTCCTGCTCACCCGGGAGAGAGGGAAGATTTCCTGCTTCGCCCGCGGTGCGCGCAGGCCGGGAAGTCCCGTGATGGCGGTTTCGCTGCCATTCTGCTTTGGCACCTACCGAATCCGAGAAGGGCGGAACTCCAACGTGCTCGTCGAGGCAAAACTGCATACTTTTTTCGATAAACTCAGGGAAGATATGGAGGCGACTTTATACGCCTCCTATTTTACAGAAATCCTGCGTTATATCACCCGCGAAAACAATGACGAAGCAGCCCTCCTCCTGCTGGCCTATCAGTCCTTCAAAGCACTCGAATCAGGCAGGATTTCCCGTCCCCTGGTCCGCGCCGTCTTTGAAATCCGGACCCTGATCCTGGAAGGTGAGTTTCTTCCGCCGCGGGAAGCAGATGGCTTCTCGCCTGCCGCACTGCAGGCCGTCAGCCACATCATGCGCTCCCCGCTCAAAACTCTTTATACCTTCGCTGTTAATGATTCGGTCCTCCTGGAACTGGAACACATCGCAGCTGTTTCCATGGAACGCAGCCTCAACCACAAATTCGAGAGCCTGGAGATCCTGAAAACCTTGTTAAGCTAATCATGAAAAAGAGATAATAAAGCACAACGTGCCGGCGTAATTGTCCGACACACTGTGCTTTTTCATTGTCTTCTTGAGAAGCCACTCATGCTCATGTAAGAAGAGAGTGACCTATTGATGATTTCCTGCAAAGATCATCACTGCCCGGCCATCCAGGAAGCGACCGGGCGAAGATTTCTCGAAAAGATCACTACTGCCGCGAAAAAAGTGTAGCGATATAGCGGCTGCCAAAGTAGGAGATCACCAAAGAGCGGGAAATCACCACTGTCTCACCAACCAGTTCAGCGACTGGGCGAAGATTTCTCGAAAAGATCACTACTGCCGCAAAAAAGCGTAGCGATATAGCAGCTGCGGCAGCGAGAAATCACCACTTCCTCGCCAACCAGGAAGCGACCCACGGAAGATTAGATGAAAAGGTCACCACTGCCGCAAAAAAGCAAAGCGATATAGTAGCTGCGAGAGAAGAAGATCACCCATGCCCACACAAGAAGAGAGTGACCTATTGATGATTTTTTACAAAGATCACCACTACCAAATAAAAATTAGTCAAGTCACAAGCAATATAGAGAGCGGAAGAAAAGCCTATATAAGAGAGCGGAAGAAAAACCTATATAAGAGAGCGGGAGTAAAGCATATATAAGAGAGCGGGAGGAACGCGTATATATATGAGTGGGAGCAAAACCTATACAAAAGAGCGCGAGTGAAACCCAGAATAAGATTTGACAAACCACAGATAAAACCCAGATTTGACAAACCACAGATAAAACCCAGATAAACCCCGGATAAAAAGGCTGAGCAGGTAAGTTTATTATTGAAAATCATTTATTGGTGCTCTATAATGATAGTTCGGTGGTTTTTTCTTAAATCATCATTAAAAAATTGTAAGTGATTCGCAATATCCTCCCCGTCAAGGCTCTGCTTTATCTGCAGGGCTGTGGTGATGGAGAGTTATAAAAACAAGCAAAGGAGTTTCAGCGAGTTATGGAAAAGACAATGGAAAAGATCGTTGCGCTGTGCAACAACAGAGGATTCATTTATCCCGGTTCCCAGATCTACGGCGGTCTGGCCAACACATGGGATTACGGCAACCTGGGCGTTGAGCTCAAGAACAACGTCAAGAAGGCGTGGTGGCAGAAGTTTGTCACCGAGTCACCCGAGAATGTGGGTGTTGACTGCGCAATCCTCATGAATCCCCGCACCTGGATCGCCAGCGGACATCTGGCAAGCTTTTCCGACCCGCTCATGGACTGCAAGGCCTGCGGCTCCCGTTATCGTGCGGATCAGCTGATCGAGAGCTATGCAGCTGAGAAGGAGATGACTCTGGACGGCAGCGTTGACGGCTGGACAGCAGATGAAATGATGAGCTTCATCAACAAGTTCGCTGTTCCCTGCCCTTCCTGCGGCAAGTTCCACTGGACCGATATCCGTCAGTTCAACCTGATGTTCAAGACTTTCCAGGGTGTTACCGAGGATTCCTCCGCGACCGTATATCTGCGTCCCGAGACCGCGCAGGGTATTTTTGTAAACTTCAAAAATGTCCAGAGAACTTCCAGAAAGAAGATTCCTTTCGGCATCTGCCAGATCGGTAAGTCCTTCCGCAACGAGATCACACCCGGTAACTTCACTTTCCGTACCCGTGAGTTCGAGCAGATGGAGCTGGAGTTTTTCTGCGAGCCCGATACTGACCTCGAGTGGTTCAAATACTGGAAGGATTTCTGCTGGAACTGGCTGATGACCCTCGGCCTTAAGCCCGAAGAGACCCGCATGCGCGACCACGATCCCGAGGAGCTTTCCTTCTATTCCAAGGCCACCACGGATATCGAGTTTCTGTTCCCCTTCGGCTGGGGCGAACTGTGGGGCATCGCGGACAGAACCGACTATGACCTGACCCAGCACCAGAACACCTCCGGTGAGGATCTGACCTACTTCGACGATCAGAAGAAGACCCGCTACATCCCTTACGTTGTTGAGCCTTCGCTGGGCGCAGACCGTGTCACTCTGGCATTCCTGTGCGCAGCCTATGACGAAGAGGAGCTCGAGGGCGGCGACAAGCGTACTGTTATGCGCTTCCATCCCGCACTGGCACCCGTCAAGATCGGTGTTCTTCCCCTTTCCAAGAAGCTTTCCGAGGATGCTTTCGAGATCTACAAGAAGCTCAGCAAGCGCTACAACTGCGAGTTCGACGACCGCGGCAACATCGGCAAGCGCTATCGCAGACAGGACGAGATCGGCACACCTTTCTGCCTGACCTACGATTTCGAGTCTGCAGAAGACAAGGCCGTCACCATCCGCATGCGCGACAGCATGGAGCAGGTCCGCGTCCCGATCGACCAGCTGGATGCATGGTTCCTTGACAAGTTTGATTTCTGATATTTCTGAAAGTGGGACACCAGGGACGGTTCCTCGTGTCCCATTTCTTTAAAAATTAAAACATTTTAAAATGGGTCCCGGGAGACGGTTCTGACTGTCCCATTTCATAAATAATATGTAAAATGGGACAGTCAGAACCGTCCCTATTGTCCCATGGAGGTTGGCAATGAAAAAATACGGTGTAAATGAGCTGCGTGAGATGTTTTTGAAGTTTTTCGAGAGCAAGGGACATCTGCGCATGAACAGCTTCTCCCTTGTTCCCCACAATGACAAGAGTCTTCTGATCATCAACTCCGGTATGGCGCCCCTGAAGCCTTATTTCACAGGCCAGGAGATTCCGCCCCGCACGCGCGTGACTACCTGCCAGAAGTGCATCCGCACAGGCGATCTGGAGAACGTCGGTAAGACTGCCCGCCACGGCACCTTCTTTGAGATGCTGGGCAACTTCTCCTTCGGCGATTATTTCAAAAAAGAGTCCATTCCGTGGGCATGGGAGTTTTTGACCGAATGGGTCGGCCTGGATCCCGACCGTCTGTATCCCTCCGTCTATGAGCACGATGACGAGGCCTATGATATCTGGCTGAACACCATGCATATTCCGGCGGACCGCATCTACAAGTTCGGTAAGGAAGACAACTTCTGGGAGCACGGCTCAGGTCCCTGCGGCCCCTGCACCGAGATTTACTATGACCGCGGCGAGAAGTGGGGCAACGGTCCCGAGGATGTCATGGGCGGCGAAGGCGACCGCTACATGGAAGTCTGGAACGTCGTCTTTTCCCAGTTCAACAATGACGGTCACGGCAATTACACCGATCTGGTACAGAAAAACATCGATACCGGCATGGGCCTGGAGCGTCTGGCCGTCGCAGTGCAGGATGTCGAGTCCCTCTTTGACGTAGACACTGTCCGTGCCCTGCGCGACAAGGTCTGCGAGCTGGCTCACTGCGAGTACGGCAAGGATCATGAGACCGATGTCTCTGTCCGTATCATCACCGACCACATCCGTTCCACAACCTTCATGATCTCCGACGGTATCATGCCCACCAACGAGGGCCGCGGCTACGTTCTGCGCCGTCTGATCCGCCGCGCCATCCGCCAGGGCCGCAAGCTGGGCATCCGCGAGGCATTTATGACAACTCTCGCCAAGGCTGTCATCGAAGGTTCCAAGGACGGCTATCCCGAGCTGGAAGAGAAGCAGGAGTTCATCCTGAATAACATCCGCCTCGAGGAAGAGCGCTTCGAGAAGACCATCGACCAGGGCCTCGAGATCCTGGGCGGCATGCTTGAGAAGCTCAAGGCAGAGGGCAAGACCGAGATCTCCGGCAAGGATGCTTTCCTTCTTTATGATACCTATGGATTCCCCATCGACTCCACCGAGGACGTGGCGGCTGAAAACGGCTGCACCGTCGACCAGGCAGGCTTTGAGGCTGCACGCGAGGAGGCCAGACAGAAGTCCAAGGGTTCCTGGATCAAGACCAGCATGAGCGGCGCCGCAGCGACTGTCTATGATCAGATGGATGCTGCGCTCGTGACCGAATTCACCGGCTACGACCGCCTGACAGATACTTCCAAAATCGTCGCTCTGGCACATCTGGCTGACACAGATGAAAAGGGCGAGAAGACCGGTCCCGATGAGGTCGCGGACGCTGTCACAGACGGCATGCACGCTGCCATCATCACAGAGAAGACTCCTTTCTATGCAACCAAGGGCGGCCAGGTCGGTGACATCGGCGTCATCACCTGCGGAAATGCTTCTTTCAAGGTTGAAAAGACCGAGCCCGTTTCCGGCCAGAAGGTCGCACACATCGGTGTGGTCACCTCCGGCATGTTCAAGATGGGCGACGAAGTGACTCTTTCGGTCGATGAAAAAGAGCGCCGCGACACCTGCCGCAACCACAGCGCGACCCACCTCCTGCAGAAGGCTCTGCGCGAAGTCCTCGGCACCCATGTCGAACAGAAGGGCTCCTATCAGGATGCCGGCAGGACCCGTTTCGACTTCAGCCATTATCAGGCCATGACTGCTGAGGAACTGAAAAAGGTCGAGGACCTGGTCAATGAGAAGATCGGCGAGGGCCTCGATGTCAATACCGCCATCATGAGCATCGACGAAGCCAAGAAGAGCGGCGCCATGGCCCTGTTCGGCGAGAAGTACGGCGACGAAGTCCGCGTTGTCAAAATGGGTGATTTCTCCACCGAGCTCTGCGGCGGAACCCACGTTGACAACACAAGCCGCATCGGCCAGTTCAAGATCCTGTCCGAAAACGGCGTCGCTGCAGGCGTCCGCAGGATCGAAGCTCTGACCGGCGACAATGTACGTTCTTATTATGAAGAGATGGAGCGCGAGATGAACGAGGCCGCTTCCCTGGTGAAGGCGACTCCCGCAACCCTTGCAGATCATATCAAGAAGCTGCAGGAAGAGCTCAAGGCTGCCCGCAGCGAAGTCGAGTCTCTCAAGGCCAAAGAGGCCCAGTCCGCTCTGGGCGATGTCATGGACAAGGTCCAGGAGATCGGCGGCGTCAAGTTCCTTGCTTCCGCAGTTCCCGGCGTAGACATGAACGGCCTGCGCGACCTGGGCGACCAGCTCAAGGAGAAGATGGGCGGCGGTGTCGTCCTCCTCATCTCCGAAAAGGACGGCAAGGTCAGCCTCATGACCATGGCCACTGACGACGCGATCAAGAAGGGCGCCCATGCAGGCAACCTCATCAAAGCGATCGCCAAGGAAGTCGGCGGTGGCGGCGGCGGACGTCCCAACATGGCACAGGCCGGCGGCAAGAATCCCGCAGGCATCCCCGCAGCCCTGGAGAAGGCTCCCGAAGTCCTCAAGGGAATGATTAAATAAGAGTTATTCCGGTCTTTAGACCGGCCGGGACACCGGGTGTGGCACCGGGTGTGACACCGGGGGGCGGTTCTGGGACACTGGGGACGGTTCTGACTGTCCCAGTTCCCGAAGAAAATGGGACAGTCAGAACCGTCTCCAATGTCCCACACCACATTCAGCAAAGAAAAGTGTTGACGCATAAGATTTCTGTGCTATAATTGTAATGCATGTTTTTGCAGGGGATAAAATTATTCGGGAAAACAACATTTCTTCTGCATCCAAAATATGATTAAATAACCTGTTCAGTCTGGACATTCGGTGTCGAACTGAGGGGACTGAAGGGAGGGTAGAGAATATGTCAAGCGTAATTGTCAAAGAAAATGAGACATTGGACAGCGCACTGCGCCGCTTTAAGAGAAGCTGTGCAAAGGCGGGCATCCAGCAGGAAATTCGTAAGAGAGAGCATTACGAGAAGCCCAGCGTAAAGCGCAAGAAAAAGTCCGAAGCTGCCAGAAAGCGCAAATACAACTAATCCCTTTTGATCAGGATTCTGATGCGCTGGTAAATTTGCAGCAGACAACAGCTGAGGGATGATTCGGCCGAAGCTGCCGTCAGAATGAAAATGAATGCAGAGAACCCCGGCCGCGCGCCGGGGTTTTTCTTCGAATATCTGGTTTATTGCAGATTACGGGCAGGTTAATTTCACATTAATACTCATTGATACATATTAGCAACTTGATTCACATCAGTAACTTGATACACATCAGCAACAGTTGATCACAGCATTTTAAGAGTAGTTGATAATATAGCTGATAATAGTTGATTGACAGCAGTGCATTAACATTTATTCACAGCAGTTGTTAACAGTATTTCCCTGGGAGGATGTGCCGGTGGGAGAAGTTCAGATCAGACTTCAAAAAATTAATACCGATGGTGATTCCGCTGTCCTTCGGGAAGAGATGCAGGACGATATCCGGGATAATATCCAGGAAAATATGGCAGAAAAGCAGGAGTTGCAGGACAGTATCCGAGATAATATCCGGGAAAATGAGCCGGAAGACCAGGCGGACGAAAGCAGAAAGGCCGCAGCCGGGCCAGATGGCACGTCTACAGCTTCAGAAAGCGATTCCGGAGCAGAGCCCGCGACCGAAACAGAGGAGCCTGACGATGACACGCTTGTCGCCGCCATGGAATCGATCCTGTTCGCCATGGGAGATGCGGTGCCGGTGAATTCGATCGCTGCGGCACTGGGCGTGTCCAGAGAGCGGACCCTGCAGGCGGCGGATGCGCTGAGCGAGCGCTGCAGGCTCAGGAGCAGCGGTGTGTCTCTGAACTGGTATGAGGATTCCATCCAGCTCTCGACCAAGCCGGAGCTCTATGACTATCTGATCAGGATCGCCAGTGAGCCCAAAAAGCCCAAGCTCACGCCCACACTGCTGGAGACTCTGTCCATCATCGCCTATCGCCAGCCTGTGACCAGGATGGAGGTCGAGAACATCCGCGGGGTCAACAGTGACTTTGCCATCAACCGCCTTGTCTCCTATGATCTGGTACAGGAGGTCGGCAGGAAAGAGGTGCCGGGCAGGCCCCTGCTGTTCGGAACGACCCAGCAGTTCCTGCGTTCCTTCGGGATCCGCTCTGTGGAAGAGCTGCCGGAACCCGACAGTTCCCACATGGAGTCCTTCCGGGAGGAAGCGGAAGAGGAAGTGTCCTCCAAACTGGATATTTGATCTTTCAGGCACATCATAAACATTTTTTATTTTTCTTATGTAAAAAATGACGAAGACATCCGAGACAGAGACCTGGGGATTCCGGTCTCTGTCTTTTTTGATATTACAGTTGCATTTAGACGCGCAAACGTTTATTTATAGATAAAAGCAGTGGAATATCTGGTTCAAATCACCGAAAACGTATCAATATCCTGTAGAAAATTCTCCAATAATCTCCTGTGATTGAACGCACGCGGCGGCACACACATTATTAGCGTGCAAATTATATACAAACTAAAGATTTTTGTGCTAATTTTTTTATCATATTGACTGTTTTTGTTTTTGTCTGACTGTGGTATACTGATAACTGCATGTGAAAAAGTGCATTTTTATATTTTATTAATGATTTGGAGGTCCAAAACATGAGCAGTACTTCAAAAGCGAGACAGCGGATTCTATCTCTGCTCGACGCAAACAGCTTTGTTGAGATCGGAGCAATGGTAAAGGCCAGGGCCACAGATTTTAACACTGCACCTGCCGGGGAGCCCTCTGACGGCGTGATTACCGGATACGGTCTGATCGACGGAAGGCTCGTCTATGTCTACGGCCAGAACGCAGACATTCTCGGCGGCAGCATCGGCGAAATGCATGCAAAAAAGATTGTCGGTCTGTATCGCCTTGCGATGCGTACCGGCGCACCCGTCATCGGCCTGATCGATTCCGCCGGCCTGCGTCTGCAGGAAGGTATGGACGCCCTTGAGGCATTCGGCAAGATCTATGCAGAGCAGGCCAAGGCTTCCGGCGTCATTCCTCAGATTTCCGTGATCTTTGGAAATTGCGGCGGCGGACTTGCGCTGTTCCCTGCCATGACGGACTTTACTCTTATGGAAAAAGACGCAAAGCTTTTCGTCAATTCCCCCAACGCACTTGCGGGCAACCGCGAGGACAAGAACGACACAGCTGCCGCTTCCAAGAAGGCCGCTGCAGGTGATGTCGACTTTGTCGGAACAGAAGAGGAGATCTGTGCACAGGTCAGAGCACTTGTCGGCATGCTCCCTTCCAACAACGAAGATGATGCCTCTGAGGAGTGCGCTGATGATCTGAATCGTGAGTGCGTCTCCGCAGCCGCATTCGTAGAGGATCCCTGCGCAGCAATGATCGAGATCGCTGACGGCGGCCAGTTCTTCGAGACCAAGAAGGCTTACGCGAAAGAGATGTTCACCGCCATCACCCGTATCGGCGGCACAACAGTCGGTATCATCGCAAACCGCAGCGCTTCCTTCGACGAGACAGGCGCAAAGGCAGAGGAGTTCGGTGCAGCCCTCACAACAGCAGGCTGTGCAAAGGCTTCCGCTCTGGTTCGTTTCTGCGACGCTTTCGAGATCCCTGTGATCACCATGACAAACGCAGCCGGCTTCGCAGCCACTGAGGCTGAGGAGAACACTGTTGCATCCGCGGCAGCAGGTCTTGCGGCAGCTTTCGCAGGCGCAACCGTTCCCAAGATCAATGTCATCACAAACCGCGCAGCAGGCAGTGCATACGCAGTTATGAACAGCAAGGCCCTCGGCGCTGACCTGACCTTCGCTTACACGGACGCTTCTGTGGGCATCCTGGAAGGCAAGTTTGCCGCTCCCGTGCTCTGCAGCGGTTCCGCTGAAGAGGTCGCAGAGGTTGCGGCCGCTTACGATGCTCTTCAGAACAGCATCGATGCTGCAGCTGCTCACGGTTATGTAGATCAGATCGTAGAGCCTTCCCAGATCCGCAAGTACCTCATCGGTGCGGTAGAAGTGCTTTACTCCAAGCGCGAGGATATTCCTCCCAGAAAGCATGCCTCCATCTGATCAGGAGCAGGCCATAGGAACAGCATTGATTATTCGACACCGGATCTGCAGGATCCGTGCCGATAGGATTTGATTTCTGAATGAGGACAAAAAATGAGAAAAAAACTGATCGGTTTTCTCGCGGTTTTTGCCTGCTTTCTGATGCTGACCGGATGCGCAAGCTCCGCAGGAAATGAAGAAGCGCAGGAAATCCCGCAGGAAACCAAGAGTCTTCTCTTCAGCAATACAGAGATGACCATCCAGCAGATGGAGCAGGTCTCTACTGACGGCACATTAGAAGACTATAAAGACTTCCCGGTAGTTTACTCCGGAATTCAGAGCTGGGAGAGTGCGAAAAAAGAAGTCGGTACAGTGGATTTCACAACTGATGCGGACGGAAACGGCTCCGCTGACTGTTTTGAAGATCTCTCCATCAGTGTCGATGATGAAGAGAACTACATCGTCACTGTCAAAGTTACCGGCGATCGGAAAGATGCCAGTGTCGTAGCTACCTACTACAAGGATCTCTCTGATTACGTCAACCTGGTTACGAATGTTAACTATACCAAGGGCGAGCTGATGCAGCAGGCTGCCCTGAATACCCTTCTGGGCATGGGAACAACTTTCTTTGTTCTGATCCTGCTGAGTCTGATCATCGCCGGTTTCGGCAAGTTCTTCGTCTCCTGGGACAAGAGCAAAGCCGAGAAGGCCCGCAAGAAGGACGAGGAAGCCAAGAAGACCAGCGATCCTTTCGTCACTGCAACACCTGTTGCAAGCCAGGGTTCCCTCGCACCGCAGGCTGCTGCCGGCGACGACGCACTGATCGCCGTGATCGCTGCCGCAGTATCCGCATACCGCGAGCAGGAAGAGCCCAATGTGGGTCCCGGCGACTTCGTAGTCCGCAAGATCCGCCGCATTGGCTGGAGATAATAGAAATAATTGATCATTCCCTGATCCCGGTAAAAGGGATCATCCATCACAGAATTGATCACCCCCTGATCCCGGTATAGGGATCATCCATCACAGATTTCTTTTATTCGTACACACAGGAGGTACATAATGAAGAGCTATACCATTACCGTTAATGGAGTTGCATATGAAGTAACCGTCGAGGAGACCGCCGGCGGCGCAGCTCCCGCTGCAGCAGCTATGCCCGCTATGCCCAAGGCTCCCGCACAGACCGCTCCCATGCCCGCCGCTCCCGCAGCAAAGGCAGCTTCCGCAGGCGCAGGCGCCAACAAGATCGAAGCCGGCGCAGCAGGCAAGGTCTTCAAGATCGAAGTGAAGCAGGGTCAGGCAGTTAAGAAGGGCGAGACCGTCATCATCCTCGAAGCTATGAAAATGGAGATCCCCATGGTTTCTCCCGTGGATGGCACAATTGCATCCATCGACTGCGCAGTAGGCGATGCTGTTGAGGCAGGTGCTCTTCTGGCGACCGTTGACTAATTCGGAAAACGGTTTTGCGGCGTATCTCTGATCCGCGCAGAGCATTTTTAATCCGCTTAAAGTATTCCAAAATGCTTCTGCGGCACTTCACTGGTCCGCGCAAAGCATTCCGTGAACCCGGTAGTACCCGGTTTTTTACCAGGAGGCCTATATATGGAATATATTACAAATACGCTGGCAAATCTCTTACATCAGACAGCGTTTCTAAATCTGACCTGGGGCAACTACCTGATGATCCTCGTCGCGCTTGTTTTTCTTTATCTGGCAATCGCAAAAGGATTTGAGCCCCTTCTGCTCGTCCCGATCGCGTTCGGTATGCTGCTCGTCAATATCTATCCCGATATCATGGCGAAGCCCGTGAACGGATCTCCGGGCGGACTTCTGTACTATTTCTTTACTCTGGATGAGTGGGCGATCCTGCCTTCCCTGATCTTCATGGGCGTCGGCGCCATGACAGACTTCGGTCCGCTGATCGCGAACCCCATGAGCTTCCTGCTGGGCGCAGCTGCTCAGTTCGGTATCTTCAGTGCCTACTTCGGCGCGATCGCACTTGGTTTCAACGGCAAAGCCGCTGCCGCCATCTCCATCATCGGCGGCGCTGACGGCCCGACCTCCATCTTCCTTTGCTCCAAGCTGGGACAGACAGAGCTCCTTGGACCCATCGCCGTTGCCGCTTACTCCTACATGTCTCTTGTCCCGATCATCCAGCCGCCCATCATGCGCGCGCTGACCACGGACAAAGAGCGCAAGATCAAAATGTCACAGCTTCGTCCTGTATCCAAACTCGAGAGAATCCTTTTCCCGATCGTTGTTACAATCGTCGTCTGTATGATCCTTCCCACCACAGCTCCCCTGATCGGTATGCTGATGCTGGGCAACCTCTTCCGTGAGTGCGGTGTTGTCCGTCAGCTGACAGAGACAGCTTCCAACGCTCTTATGTACATCGTTGTTATCCTGCTGGGCACCTCCGTAGGCGCAACCACCAGTGCCGAGGCTTTCCTGAACTCCGCTACGCTCAAGATCGTCGCACTGGGCCTGATCGCCTTCGCTTTCGGTACTGCTGCAGGATGCCTGTTCGGCAAACTGATGTGTGTCGTCACCGGCGGAAAGGTCAATCCGCTGATCGGCTCCGCAGGCGTATCCGCTGTTCCTATGGCGGCTCGTGTCTCGCAGAAGGTCGGTGCGGAATATGATCCCTCCAACTTCCTGCTCATGCATGCAATGGGTCCGAACGTCGCAGGCGTTATCGGTACTGCGGTCGTCGCCGGCGTGTTCATGGCGGTCTTCGGAATTGTCTGATCCTGAATTCATATACTCATAAATTTATAACTGTGATCGAACATGACTCATGCTGATCATGTGTAAGCAATATTTGAAATATTTGAATTGAGATAAACATTGCCGAACTGCCATACCTATACTAGGAGAAAAGAATATGTCTGAAAATAAAATTATCACACCCAAGCCGGTCAAGATCACAGAGACCATCCTGCGTGACGCGCACCAGTCCCTGATCGCGACCCGTATGCCCACCGAGGTTATGCTGCCCATCATCGACAAGATGGACGAGATCGGTTACAACGCCGTAGAGTGCTGGGGCGGCGCAACATTTGATTCCTGCCTTCGTTTCCTCAAGGAAGATCCGTGGGAGAGACTGCGCAAGCTCAAAGCCGGCTTCAAGAAGACCAAACTCCAGATGCTGCTCCGCGGCCAGAACCTTCTGGGTTACAGCCACTATGCAGACGATGTTGTCGAGTATTTCGTACAGAAATCCATTGCCAACGGCATCGACATCATCCGTATCTTTGACTGCCTGAACGACCTTCGCAACCTTGAGACTTCCGTCAAGGCCTGCAAGAAAGAGGGCGGCCACGCCCAGATCGCTCTGTCCTACACCATCGGTTCCGCTTATAACGAGCAGTACTGGATGAACATTGCCAAGGATATCGAGAACATGGGCGCCGACTCCATCTGCATCAAGGATATGGCAGGCCTCCTCGTTCCCTATGAAGCCGAGAAGCTGATCCGCGCACTCAAGTCCGCGACTTCTCTTCCCATCGATCTTCACACCCACTACACCTCCGGCTGCGGTTCCATGACCTACATGAAGGCTGCAGAGGCAGGCGTAGACATCATCGACTGCGCGATCAGCCCCTTCGCTCTGGGTACTTCCCAGCCCGCGACAGAGGTTATGGTCGGTGCCTTCCAGGGCACTCCTTATGACACCGGCCTTTCCCAGGCTGCCCTCAAGGAGATCGCTGACTACTTCACACCTTATCGTGAAGAGTGCCTGGAAAGCGGACTGCTCAGCACCAAGGTTCTGGGCGTCAACATCCGTACTCTGCTGTATCAGGTTCCCGGCGGCATGCTTTCCAACATGGTCAGCCAGCTGAAAGAGCAGGGTGCCAGCGACCGTCTGACAGAGGTTCTCGAGGAAGTTCCGCGTGTGCGTGAAGACCTCGGTCAGCCGCCTCTCGTTACTCCTTCTTCCCAGATTGTCGGTACACAGGCCGTCATGAACGTCCTGATGGGAGAGCGCTACAAAGTCTCCTCCGCACAGACCAAGGATCTGGTCAGCGGCCACTATGGACGCACCACCCTTCCCATCAAGGAAGAGGTCCGCAAGAAGATCATCGGCGACCAGGAGCCTATCACCTGCCGTCCTGCAGATCTGATCGAGCCCCAGCTTCCCAAGTTTGAGAAGGAAGTTGCCCAGTGGAAGCAGCAGGATGAGGACGTTCTGTCCTATGCTCTGTTCCCTCAGGTAGCTGTCGACTTCTTCAAGTATCGTCAGGCACAGCAGACCGGTGTTGATCTGACCAAGGCTGACACCAAGAACGGTGCTTATCCCGCATAAGGAAGGATCGATCCGCTGATCATTCTCATGATCACTTATGGTTATCCTTTCACAGACTGACATACTTACAGGCCCGCCGCATAAAATGCGGCCGGGCCTGTTTTTTTACTCTTCCAAACAGATAAAGTTTCACTTTTTTCTATTCTTTTTGCCCCTAATCTGGTATGATAAATAAGTGTTTTTTATTGCAAGAAGATTATATATTTGCTGCTATTTTTCATCGGAAATCAGTCACCAGGGGTGGTTAATATAAGATGAAACGATTAAATGCTGTAGATACGCTCGTCGAGACAGAGCGTTCATTTGATGAGATATCCGGTTTTCGCGTGCGCCCGGGCAACTGTCTGCTCAATGGGGCCACGAGACTTACAGGGGGCGTGAATTTTACGATCTATTCCCAGCATGCCACCTCCTGTGAACTGCTGCTGTTCAGGCGCAAGGCGGAGGTCCCCTATGCGATCATCCGTATTCCCGAGCGCTACCGCACCGGCGGAATCTATTCGATCTTTGTTTATCAGCTCAATATTGAAGAGTTTGAATACTGTTACCGCTTCAACGGCCCGAACGATCCTTCCAGGGGCCTTATTTTTGACCGCAAAAAGCTGATCCTGGACCCCTATGCAAAGGCGGTCACCGGACAGCGCGCCTGGGGCGCGGCCAAGCAGTCGGGTGCCTATCACGCCCGTGTCGTCAAAGACAATTTCGTCTGGAAAAAGGCGGATTTTCCCCGCACAAAGATGGAGGACACCATCATCTATGAGATGCACGTGCGCGGCTTCACCCGCCACAGATCCTCCGGCGTCCGTTATCCCGGCACCTTTGCCGGCATTATTGAAAAAATCCCCCATCTCAAGAGCCTGGGCATCACAGCCGTCGAGCTCATGCCTGTATTTGAGTTCGATGAGACCATCAATGCCCGCACCCACAACGGAAAGCGGCTTCTGGAATACTGGGGCTATAATACGGTGGCTTTTTTTGCCCCCAATACAGCCTATACAGCCTCTATCGAATATAACGAGGAGGGGTCCGAGCTCAAGAAACTGATCCAGCTGCTCAAGGAGAGCAAGATCGAGGTCATCCTGGACGTCGTGTTCAACCACACGGCGGAGGGAGACAGCAAAGGTCCCTTCATGTGCTTCAAGGGCGTGGACAACAGCGTCTACTATATGCTCACCCCGGGCGGAGAGTACTACAATTTCAGCGGCTGCGGCAATACCTTCAACTGCAATCACCCTGTGGTCATCCGCTATATCGTGGACTGTCTCAGGCACTGGGTGACCCAGTACCATGTGGACGGCTTCCGTTTCGACCTTGCCAGTATCCTGGGCAGGAATCTCAAGGGTGTGCCCATGGGGGATCCGCCGCTTCTGCGCGCCATCTCAGAGGACCCGGTCCTGGCGGAGACCAAGCTCATCGCCGAGCCCTGGGACGCAGGCGGCATCTATCAGGTCGGCAGTTTTCCTGCCTACAACAGGTGGGCTGAGTGGAACGGCCGCTACCGCGACTCCCTGCGGGATTTCCTCAAGGGCAACTACTGGAATGCCGCCGAGACGGCAGACAGGATCATGGGTTCTCCGGACCTGTACAGCGACGGATACAACGGTTTCCGTTCCTCTGTCAATTTCATCACCTGTCACGACGGATTTACCCTCTACGACCTGTTTTCCTACAACCACAAGCACAACGAGGCCAACGGCTGGAACAACGCCGACGGCGCCAACGACAACCGCAGCTGGAACTGCGGCGTAGAAGGCCCCACGGATGATCCCGTCATCCGTCAGCTCCGCATGAAAATGATGCGCAATGCCATCACAGTCCTGATGTGCAGCCGCGGCACGCCGATGATCCTTGCCGGCGATGAGTTCGGCAACACGCAGTACGGCAACAACAACTGTTACTGTCAGGACAATGAAGTGTCCTGGCTCAACTGGGACTACCTGCGCATGAACAGGGACTTCTTCCGGTTTTATAAAAATGTGATTGCCTTCCGCAAAAAACATCCCGTGATCTCAAGACCTCTGGGCCCCGCCGCCTGCGGTCTGCCGGATGTCATTGCGTGCGGCGCAAACCCCGATGACCACGTGATCGGCCGCTCCAACCAGGTGCTGGGCATCCTGTTCGCGGGCCGGGCCGAGGACGCGGCGGGAGATGACGTCGTCTATATGGCCATCAATGCCTACTGGGAGCCCGTCGAGATCCGCCTTCCGGCCCTCCGCGCAGGCCTTTCCTGGGGCATCAATATCAACACGGACGCCGACGACAATGTCTTTTTCCACAAGCAGGCGGTCTTCCTCAAGAGCCCGCTCTTCCTGCTCAAGGAGCGCAGCGTCGCGGTATTCACACTGTTTCATCAATAAGATTCAGCAATAACAATCAACAATAATATTCATCAATAGAATTCATCAATAAGGTTCAAAATAAGAATTCAGAAATAAGAATCAGCAATTTGATTCCTTAATAAGATTCATCGATAAGAGTCATCAGGAGAATAATACATGAGTGGAACAACCATTTTGATCGTTGATGACGAACAGCGCATGCGCAAGCTCCTCCGTGACTATATGATCCGCGAGGGATACAAGGTCCTGGAGGCTGCAGACGGCAGACAGGCGCTTGATATTTTCAATAATGAGGGAAATAACATCTCCCTGATCATCCTGGATGTCATGATGCCCGAGATGGACGGCTGGCAGGTGTGCGCACAGATCCGCAAAAGCTCCAGGGTCCCCATCATCATGCTGACCGCAAAGAGCGATGAGCGGGATGAGCTGCGCGGCTTCGAGCTGGGCGTGGATGAATACGTGACCAAGCCCTTCAGCCCCAGAACCCTCTCTGCCCGTGTCAACGCGATCCTCCGCCGCACTATGGGCACAGCGGCGGACAAGACCCTGGAAGCGGGCGGGATCGTGATGGACAAATCCGCCCACATCGTCACCATCGACGGAAATCCGGTCGACCTCAGCTTCAAGGAATTTGAGCTGCTGCAGTATTTCATGGAGAACAACGGCATCGCGCTCTCCCGCGAGCGGATCCTCAACAGTGTCTGGAACTATGACTATTACGGTGACGCGCGCACCATTGATACGCATGTCAAAAAGCTCCGCTCCAAACTCGGTGACAAGGCAGCCCTCATCAAGACAGTCTGGGGGATCGGTTATAAGTTTGAGGCATAGTCCACAGGAGTTTTTTTGGAAAAGAATCTTGAAAACGCAGAGCAGACACGACCTCTGATCTCTCTGCGCACTATTTTCGGAGTCCTCTTTTTCCTGCTGATGATCGGAACGATCCTTCTCAGCTTCCTGGTCAATACGCTGTTTCTGGAGCGCTATTACCTGGAGGACAGGAAGAGGGCTCTGATCGGGGTCTACGACGAGCTGCAGGAAGCGTCTGTCCTCCAGCTTCTGACAACGGATGATTTCGACGTCTCTCTGCGAGAATCGCTCAGGCAGGGCAATATGAGCCTTCTGGTCATGGATTCCAACACCAGCACGGTCAAGGTCTGGTCGGCGGATGAGATGCTGATGGAAGAGCGCCTCTATGCCAATATTTTCGGCATGACGCCTGTCCTGACATCGGACCAGAGCGGGTCCCTTGACAAATACGACAACGATGTCCAGACAGACCGCGAGGATATTTACGGAGAGGGCCTCGAAGAAGAAAACGAAGACGACGAAGCAATCGATGATCCTCTCTATTATGCAGAATTTGTGATCACGCAGATTCTGGAAGAGGAACAGCCATACACGATCAACGTTGTCCTGGACCGGCGCGCCCGCTCCAGGAGCATTGAAATGTGGGGGCCGCTCGGTGAGAGCAGCTTCTTTTTGTTGCGTACACCCCTGGAAGATATCCGCAGCAGTGCAGCCGCGGCCAACCGCTTTTTCGGGTATGTGGGCGTAGTGCTGGCCGTGATCGGCACCTTCCTCGCCGTGTGGCTGTCCCGAAGGATCACAGAGCCCCTGCGGCAGCTGACCGATATTTCCGTCCGGATGAAGGAGCTGGATTTCAGCGCCAAATATGACGGCAAAAACCACACCGAGCTGGATATTCTGGGAAGGAACATGAATGAGCTGTCCCAGAAGCTGGAGGAGACCATTTCCGCCCTGCGCACGGCCAACAACGACCTGCAGAGGGATCTGGACCGCCGCAACCGCCAGGAGGAGATGCGCCAGGAATTCCTGTCCAATGTCACCCACGAGCTCAAGACTCCGATCGCCCTGATCCGGGGCTACGCCGAGGGTCTTCAGGACGGGATCGCGGACGATCCGGAGAGCCGCTCCTTCTACCTGGACACTATCGTCGAAGAATCCGACAAGATGAACGTCATCGTCCAGAAGGTCCTGCAGCTCAATCAGCTCGAATTCGGAGACAATTCCGTCGCCATGGAGCGCTTCGACATTGTCGATATGATCCGAAATTACCTGGACAGCGCCTCCATTCTGGCCCGTCAGGAGGATGTAAAGCTGCAGTTTGACCGCAGGTCCCCTCTCTATGTCTGGGGCGATCCCTTTATGATCCAGGAAGTATTCCAGAACTATTACAGCAATGCCCTGCACCACGTGGAGCCGCGCAGCCAGTCGGGCTCCGCGCCGGAAAAGGTCATCGACATACGCTGTGATGAAACAGGCGGCAAGGCCCGCATCACTGTCTTCAACACCGGCAAGCCCATCCCCGAGGAGTCCCTGCCCCATATCTGGGAGAAATTCTACAAGGTGGACAAGGCCAGGACGCGCGCATACGGCGGCTCCGGCGTAGGCCTCTCCATCGTCAAGGCGATCATGCAGCTCCACCATCAGGCTTACGGGGCTGAAAACTATGATAACGGTGTCGCTTTCTGGTTTGAACTCGACACACAGGCCACACAGGCTCCGCAGGCCGGTCTGGATACCCAGGCTGCGCAGACTTCCCCGAACGCGGACGTATCCGGTGCCGGAGAAAAGGCTTAAAAGATGCTGTTGATTCCCGGCGGCTTCAGCAGGAGGAAAATACATGGTAGCGATCATTGATTACGATGCAGGTAATATCAAAAGTGTAGAAAATGCAGTCCGTTTCCTCGGCCACGAGGTCACAGTGACATCGAAGGCGGAAGAGATCCTTTCCGCGGACCATATCATCCTTCCGGGCGTAGGCGCTTTCGGCGATGCGATGAAGCGTCTTCGGCAGGCAGGCCTCGAGGAGACCATCCGCCAGGCCGTGGACAGAGAGATTCCCTTCCTTGGAATCTGCCTGGGACTGCAGCTGATCTTTGAGGAGAGCGAAGAGAGCCCCGGCGTGAAGGGCCTCTGCCTCCTTCCCGGCAAGATCCGCCGCATTCCCGAGGGCGGCGGCAGGAAGGTCCCCCAGATCGGCTGGAACGACCTGTCCTTCCCCCGCAGCAGCCGCCTCTTCGCAGGCATCCCGGAAGGCAGCTATGTCTATTTCGTGCATTCCTACTACCTGGAGGCGGGCGACCCCGCCGACGTGGCAGCCCGCACGGAATACGGCGTCAGCATTGATGCCGCCGTCGAGCACGGCAGACTCTTTGCCTGCCAGTTCCATCCCGAAAAGAGTGAGCGGATCGGTATGCAGATCCTGGAGAATTTCCTGAAGCTGTCTTAACTCCCGCCAGAATCCGCCCGTTTGAAGCTGATCATACTCCCGGCAGGATCCGCCCGCATGAGGCTGGTAATACTCCCGGCAGGATCCGCCCGCATGAGGCTGGTAATACTCCCGGCAGGATCCGCCCGTACACGGCAGGACAAGATAATCTGCCGGGATGCCATTTTGTAACAAAAAACACATTTGTGTGATCATGGAGATAAAATATGCTGACAAAGAGAATCATTCCCTGCCTCGATGTAAACAGGGGCCGGGTCGTCAAGGGGATCAATTTTGTTTCCCTGCGTGATGCAGGCGACCCTGTCGAAGCGGGCGAGGCCTATTCCAAGGCCGGTGCCGACGAGCTTGTTTTCCTCGATATCACAGCGACCAGCGACGCGCGTGCCACCGTCGCAGACATGGTCCGCAGAGTCGCCGAGCGTGTATTTATACCCTTTACCGTGGGCGGCGGTATCCGCACGACCGATGATATGCGCGCGATTTTGCGCGAAGGCGCGGACAAAATCTCCATCAATTCTGCCGCGATCAACCGCCCTGAGCTCATCGCAGAGGGTGCGGAGCGCTTCGGCAGCCAGTGCATTGTCGTGGCCATCGACGCCCGCCGCAGGCCTTCCGGCGAGGGCTGGACCATCTACCGCAGCGGCGGCAGGATCGATACCGGGATCGACGCCGTTGAGTGGGCTATCCGGGCCGAAAAGCTGGGCGCAGGCGAGATCCTCCTGACCAGCATGGACGGAGACGGTACAAAGAACGGCTATGACCTCGAGCTCACGCGCGCCATCTCGGATGCTGTTCGTATCCCGGTCATCGCCTCCGGAGGCGCGGGAACCTTCGAGCATTTCTACGAAGCCCTGACGGAAGGCGGCGCAGACGCAGCCCTCGCGGCCTCCCTGTTCCATTTCAAGGAACTCGAGATCCGCCAGGTGAAGGAATACCTCCACGAGCGCGGCATCCCCGTGCGTCTGTAAGCTCCTGCAGGTGGTTTTTCTTATTTTGATTGATCTTTTTATAAATATATAAATGCTGATCAGAGAAAGGAATGTATCATGTCTATTGTTGAAAAATGGCGGAAAATGCGCAAATCATCCTCTGTGACAGAAGAGACTCCTGCAGAAGAAACCCCTGCAGTTGAAACTCCCGAGGCACAGGCCGCAGCGGAGACCCCTGCTGAGGAAACTGTTGTGGAAGCCCCTGCAGAGGAAGCTGCCGCAGCAGAAACTCCCGGGGCAAAGGCCGCAGCGAAGATTGTGGAAGCCCCTGCAGAGGAAGCTGCCGCATCAGAAACTCCCGAGGAAGAGACACCTGCTCAGGATATCGTCGAAGAAGTCCTGGCGGAAGAAGTTTCCGCCGAGGAGACTCCTCTTGTAGAAGAGGCAGTCGCGGAAGAAGCCCCCGTTGAAGAAGCTCCTGTCGAGGAAGAGGCAGCCACTGAAGAAGCCCCCGCCGAAGAAATCGCCGCAGAAGTCCCCGCTGAGGAAGCTCCTGCCGAGGAAATCGCTGCAGAGGCAGCGGCGG
>OCVV012829101.1_pt1 | contig 42133 bp, 29 predicted proteins | sample 1539721 | NCBI WGS metagenome assembly OCVV01 (sample SAMN02144230, study PRJEB22623) | gut metagenome | biome: sheep rumen | host: Ovis aries | place: New Zealand | reverse complement strand
TTATAACGGCTTGCAGACGACCGGAGAAGTGGTGTTCTACCTCGCGGACTACCGTAGCGAGAACAGCAACGAGCATTTTGCGCTCGACACCTGGAAATGGTTCGATCTATCCTCTCTCGGCGCGATTACGAGCATCGAGTTTGAGATTTTTACCACCAAATCCGATGAGTACGGCTTTACCACTCCGACCTATTTCTGTCTCGATAATTTCGGAGCAGAGAAACCCATCGGAACAGACCTCGAGAACCTGCAAGGCGACAAAGTACAAACTACAAAGGTCCTTCGTAACGGACATATCTTCATCCTCCGCGGTGAGCATAGGTATGATCTTAATGGACGACTGATTCGATAAGTTATGCCGCTGATTCTAAGCATTCTACTGGCTGTTTCGCCCTATCTGGCGCGGGTGTATGAATATATGCCCGCGCCGGGGCAATTCGTCAACGCCATGCCGGTTGCTACTGCGGATGATACCCCGCAGACCATGGCTGCCAAAGCAGAAGCAGCTATCGCCAATAACGCCGGCAAGACCGTTTGTCTCGGCGCATGGGGCGGGTACATCGTCTTTGGTTTTGACCACCCGGTGGTCAATAGCGGTGATGATTATGATTTTCGGATTAAAGGCAATGCCACGTATGCTTCGTATGCCCAAGACACAACCCGTAAAGGCGGTGCTTCCGAACCCGGGATCGTTCTGGTCAGCTATGATGCGAATGACAACGGCCTGCCCGATGACGCGTGGTACGAACTCGCGGGAAGTGAGTATAACTCGCCGCAAACGATTCGTCACTATGCCGTCACTTATACGCGTCCGAACGGGCTGCAAGATGTCCCTTGGACGGATAACCGCGGCGGAAGCGGTGTGGTTCCGAGAAATGAATTTCATCAGCAGGATTACTTCCCCCTTTGGGCACCCGACGAACTGACTTTTACCGGCTCACGGCTCGCCCCGAATGCTGTCGATGAGGGAGAGAACGGTGAGCATTCATTTATTCTCTACTGCTACGACTACGGCTATGCCGATAATCATCCGAATAAAACCGATGGGTGTAAGTTCTGTATTCGTTGGGCTGTGGACCAAAACGGTGCGCCTAAAGACCTGCCCGCGATTCATTTCGTCAAAGTCTATACCGCTGTGCAGCAAGTCTGCGGGTGGATCGGCGAGACCAGTACAGAGATCACCGGCGCTGAAGATCTGCATCCCGATATGACGCTTCCGGACGATCCTTCCGAAGCAGCCCTCAGCCCAAAGACAAACGATAATAGCCAACCGCCAACCGCAAAAATCCTGCGCAACGGTCTGTTCGTCATCCTCCGCGGAGAAAAGGCATATACCCTCACGGGACAAGCTCTGTGGTAATTCCCACGTAGCTACGTTCGCGTCCTGCCGGACATACGCCAATGAGCGCTTTTTTGCTTCCCGCGTCGTTCCTCCGCTACGGATAATTAAAGAGCCTAAGTTTTACTTACGTGAGTATATGCCCCGTAGAGACCGTAGTTTCCGTGCAGGGGGCACGGACGGAAGGGCGCGTTGGGGACGCGCGGTCTCCGAGGGGCTTATACTCCACGCAGTGCCCTACGGCTCTTTAATTATCGCGGTATTTTATACCGCCAAGCAAAAAATTGCAGAAAAATTTGCGTATGTGCAATTTTTGTTGTACCTTTGCAGTCCGTATGTTTCATTTAGAATCTCCATATAAGCCGACGGGCGATCAGCCGCAAGCCATCAAGGCTCTGGTCGAAGGAATCAAAGCCGGTGCTCCCGCGCAGGTGCTTTTGGGGGTGACCGGCTCGGGAAAGACCTTTACGGTCGCGAATGTCATTCAGGAACTGAACCGGCCCACGCTCATCATGAGCCATAACAAGACCCTCGCAGCGCAGTTGTACTCGGAGATGAAGGCTTTCTTTCCGCATAATGCGGTGGAGTATTTTGTCTCTTACTACGACTACTACCAGCCCGAGGCGTATATCCCTTCGACCGACCTCTATATAGAGAAAGACCTCTCGATCAACGAGGAGATCGACCGCCTGCGGCTCTCTGCCGTAGCGGCGTTGTTGAGCGGGCGAAAAGATGTCATCATCGTCTCTTCGGTCAGCTGTATCTATGGTTTGGGCAGTCCGCAGGATTTCACGGCGAATGTCGTTTCCCTTCGTCGCGGGGAGAAGATCCAGATGGACACCTTATTAAAATCGCTCGTGGGCGCGCAATACACGCGTAACGATATAGAACTCGCGCGCGGACGATTCCGCGTCAAGGGAGATACCATCGATATTGCGCTGGCGTACGCGGATTACCTCGTGCGGGTGGAGTTTTTCGGCAATGAGATAGATGCTATCCTGACGGTCGATCCGATCTCCGGACAGGTGTTGGAGGAGTTCGACTCCTATAACCTCTCGCCGGCAACGATCTTCTTGACTTCCGCAGATCGTATAGCTGCAGCGAAAGAACAGATCAAGGCGGACTTGGCGAAGCAGATTGAGTATTTCATCTCCATCGGCGAAGAGTTATACGCAAAGCGTATAGAGGAGCGCGTGAAGTATGATCTGGAGATGCTGGACGAACTCGGTTATTGCTCCGGAGTGGAGAACTACAGCCGCTATTTTGACGGCCGCGAAGAAGGCACGCCGCCGTATTGTCTGTTGGATTATTTCCCGAAAGATATGCTTCTTGTCATCGACGAGAGCCATGTGACCGTTCCGCAGATCAGGGGCATGTACGGAGGTGATAAAGCGCGTAAGGAAAACCTCGTCAACTACGGATTCAGGCTTCCTGCCGCGCGCGACAACCGACCGCTGAAATTCGATGAGTTCGAGGCGAAAGTGGGATTAACTCCTGCCCCTTCAGGGGAAGGCCGGCAAGGGGCCACTATCTTCGTTTCTGCGACGCCGGATGAGTACGAACTGAATAAGAGCGAAGGAATCGTCATTGACCAGCTCATCCGGCCGACAGGTCTGCTGGATCCGGAGATTGAAGTGAGACCGACGGAGAACCAGGTGGACGACCTCATGGACGAGATCCGGTTCCGTATTCATCGCAACGAACGTATCCTCGTCACGACGCTGACCAAAAGGATGGCGGAGGAGTTGGACGAGTACCTCCGTCGTTATGGCGTCAAGTCCGCCTATATCCATTCGGATATAGATACGATTGAGCGCGTGAAGATCATGGAGGATTTGCGCAAAGGCGAGTACGACGTTCTGGTGGGTGTGAACCTGCTGCGTGAGGGACTCGATCTGCCGGAGGTGTCGCTGGTAGCGATCCTCGATGCGGATAAGTCCGGATTCCTGCGTGACCAGCGAAGCCTGACGCAGACGGTCGGTCGTGCTGCGCGGCATGTCAACGGCAAAGCGATCCTCTACGGCGATAAGATCACCCCGGCAATGCAGGCCACCATCGATGAGACCAACCGCCGCCGAACCATCCAGATGCGCTATAACGCCGAGCACGGCATCACGCCGACGGCGATTAAGAAAGAGATCAACACCTCCGCGCTCGCATCGCTCTACAAGGATCCGGAGGCGGAGAAACGGAAAGTAGAAGAAGCGATCCGCGAGAGTTGGAAGACTGCCGAGTGGCAGAAGATGAATGTGCAGACCTTGCAGAAAGCGATAGATAACAAACGCAAACAGATGCTCGCTGCCGCCAAAGCAACGGATTTTGAGATGGCTGCACGGCTTCGGGACGAGATGTTGGAGATGCAATCCAAGCTCCAGACGCTGCAAGATTAGAATCGATAATTTGTCATATATATTCGACAATTCGTAAAAATTTTCAAAAATTTGCAAAAAATGGTATAAACATTTGTTTATATCGTTTTTTCTTTGTATCTTTGCAGCGGTTTTTATAAACAAAAGTACCAACGGCTAAGACACTACTTTTGCATAATGACTCAAACTGCTGTATATCACTTATTTGCGTCTTGCATTGTCAAAAATGACAGCGCAGGAGGCGCGATTGTACCATAGAAAAGGTGATGCCATAATGGCTTTTGCCTTTTCTTTTTTTATATAAAATGATCTTTGACATAGTGACATATTAGATAAAAAACGGCAATCCGTTTCAGGAATCGCCGTTCAGGAAGTGTATTGCGAAAAAAGTCGCAACGAAATTTTTCGCAAAGGTACAACAATTATTTGAAATGTGCAAATTTTTCGAGTGATTTCAATTTATTTAAGTAATTTTGGTATGATTATTTGCTTATAGAGAAGTGAATTCTGGTATTTCTAATATGTCAAAGTGTCAAATTTAAAAGGACTAAGTAAAATAGTCAAACTGCATAAAAATGTATATTTTTCAGTTTGCAAAGTGCATAAAATCGCAAAATCAGTCATTTCAATAGGTCAAAAGCGCCAAGAGTGCCACCGACCGAAGAGCGGGAGACGACCGACACAAGACTGAGAAAGATAATTGAACTACAAATACAAAGTACAGGACATGTCATATAGCATAGATTATACTATTTAGAACAGGACCATCACGGGACCATCTCCCGAGAAGAAGCAAAACAGAACATAACCAACTCCCGAGATAAAGGGAAAAAATAGTTCGGCTGTGGAACTGGAAAACATAGCAGAATGATCTTTGAAATACTGATATAATAACTAAATGAGAGTAAAAAAGAAAGAAATTTACTGAAATCCTTGCATATGTCAGGAAAAAGTAGTACCTTTGCAGCCGCAAAGGTTTAACGACATAAACAACTGATAAATATGTTGCAAGCGCAAGCGTATTCAAATGTACTGGATTTGGCATTTATGTTGCCTATCGTTGATCAGAAACGGCTTATCAAGGATATACAAGCCCACGTTGATCTCGCTCCTGAAGTAGAGTTACCTCGGTACACATGGGAGGAGTTGCGTGCGGAAGTTCATGAGGCCGAGGAACAAATCGCACGCGGTGAAGTCTATTCCGATGAGGAGGATGACCGCATGTTTGATGAGTATCTGAAAAACGATTTGGGTGTTGCTATATGAAAGTAAAAGTATCGGAACAAGCCAAGTATAATCGTAATAAAATAGCTGATTATATTTTTCGTAAGTTCGGAGAAAAGGCTCTGTTGGATTTTCGCAAAGAGTATCAAAGAACGAAGAAACTTTTAGCAGAAGATTCTGGTATTGGCTCTGAGGAGTTAAACTTATCTGACAACGAACACAAGTATCTATTTACTGTTATCAATGGATTGAGCATACTGCTTTATCGCGTTGAAGGTGATACAATTTATATTGTAGATATGTGGGATACTCGCCAACAACCACCAACGGTTGTACGTTTGTAATTTCATGTATATTTCTGATTTTTTGCCAAACACGAGAACAATCTTGTGTTTGGTTTTGTTTGGGTGAGTCCGTAGTGCTTTTCCTTGCTCTTAGAAACCGCCCCATTTAGCGTTCAATCCCGACGGTGAGCCGACGGTCAACAGACGGTCAAGGCTAATGTAACTACTCTGTAAGTTCGGTCTTGAACTCCGAAAATTAATGAAAGAGTTTAAACTTTTCATATCATTTAGTTATTTATATTCGTATTTCGATATTTTGTTCCCTTTTAGGCGGATGCCGCTTCTCCCGTTCCGTCGGGAGAACGCTCCGGGCTCCGTTAAGAGCCGATGATTAAAGCTTGAAACTGATATAATAACGTCAAATATATACAGAAGTATGACAAACAATAATTTTTTCTCGAAAAGATTGAGTAGTGTGATGTGTGTGATCTCGACAATGACTCGGGAATGGTTCGGAAATGACTCGGTTCTCTCTCGGCTTAGTCTCGGTTCGAATCTCTCTCGATTCTCTCTCGCCAGTCTGATTTGCCTATGTATGCTGACTGTCGGAGTTGGGAATGCGTGATAAAAATGTTATGCCCAGTTGGGAAACGAAAATAAAGAGAATTGCAGAAGCAATAATCGACAGAACGCAGCGGCAGAAAACAGACTGAGAAAAAAGGAACAGGATGAAAAAAGGAACAGGCTCGAATATGAATACAAAAGTTAAAATAGAGGAGAGAGTGCAGAAATTGGTGGTGGTAATGGGGAAGGATGCACATTCGAGACGTGAGTTGATGGCTGCGCTAGGCTTGAGGCAAGAGTCTCGCAGGAACTTTTATGACAATTATATGAAGCCGGCGACAGCAAGGGGTTTGGTGACGATGCAATGTCCCGAACATCCAAGTATTCCTGAACAGGCTTACAGATTAACAGCAAAAGGTTTGGAGTATTTAGAAGAACTTTCAAAAAAGGAACAGGCTGGGTGGAACGGTCAGATTTTCAAAAAAGGAACAGGCTGCAAAAAAGGAGCAGGCTGGTGAGTGAAGGTGTGTGAAAAAAGGAACAGGCTGTGTGAAAAAAGGAACAGGCTGGAAGAAGATGAAGTGAAATGAACAACAACAAAGATAAGTGAAATAAAAACAACAAAGATATGAAAACACAAATCATGAATTTGTTTAGAATGATGGGGAAGAATGACAAAATGGAGAAGAGTGGCGAAATGGGAAAGAGTCTCAAGAGTCTCAAGAGTCTCATGCAAATTTTTGCCACTTATGCCACTTATGCCAGTGCAATTTTTGTAGGCAAAGAGTCCAACGAGGGTACGGTGAGGTATGCTCTATGGTCTAGGATTAGTCTTACAAAACCCTTACTTAACCCTTACTTAACCCTTACTCGCTTCCGGCTTAGTCTCGGTTCGAATCTCTCTCGATTCTCTCTCGCCAGTCTGATTTGCCTATGTATGCTGACCATCGGCAGCGGAAATGTGTGGGGTGCCGACATGGAAATTACGTATGGTAATTCAACTACCGGTTGGACTATCACCGATAAGGGATGGTCGTCTTCTTATTGGGGATTATGTAATCAAGATAGTTATTGTATAATTTCTCCTAACATTAGTGATCTTTCTCAAGTAACTTCAGTTGAGGTATATGCGAGAACTTATGGAGGTACGGGAAATAACTCACAAAAGATTGGAGTGTGGACCGGAAGCACACGTATTGGATCACAACAATCTGCAACGGACTCGTATAATACCTATACATTTACACCTTCAAATCTATCTGGATCAGGAACAATTAAAGTTAGAAGTGATGGTACGAACTCCTCTAAGGGACTTCGTGTAACGAGGGTAACAATTAAATTCAAGCCCACTTACACGTTGAAGTTACCTAAAGGTGATGGAACATATTCCTCGACCACCACTACCAACAAGGCTGACCTTATTGACGATGATATCCCATTTAGTGGTGCGAATTGCGGTGGTGAAACCTTAAATGGAACTTTCCAGTACTATTGGGTCACGTCAGCCATTCCGCAAGCGAGTGCAGTCAACAGCTTGCCTTCTACAAAGTATAATAGCTCCAATGCACCAGCATATGATGTAACACTTTATCCATTATTCCAAGATGGAACAACGAGCAAATATCATACCGCACCGAGTTGTGTTGCTTCTTGTGCCAATACCGTTACCGTCGGAACGGGTGCGTCAACTAATGGTTCTATTACATTGAGCAGCACCAGTGTGACTACGTGCGGAGATGCAGCAAGTAGGCAAGTGACAGTGAGCGTTGCTCCTAATACTTGCTACGCAGGGCCAGCCGATGCGAGTGTGATTACTAAAACAGGAACTGCGGCTTCGAATACATCCTATGTAAGTGGTCCGACATGGAACGGAAGTACAAGTAAATATGATTACGTATATCAATTTACGCAAAACGCTTCGGGTGCTGTAAACTTTGCTGTGACTCTTTCGACGAAGACGACCTATACGGTTCAATACGCACAGGGAGATGTTCCTTCCGGAGGCGGTTCTATTAGTGGATTGCATGTCAATGACACTAAAACTTGTGGTGATGCAATGGACTTGCCTGCCGCATCGTTCACCACTACGGGTTATACGCAAACGGGTTGGTCTAAGACCAACGGAGGTACGCAGTATGCCGCAGTTGGTGGCAGTTATACGGATAATGCAGCGCAGACATTCTATCCGGTTTGGACTGCAAACAAGTATACAGTGACATGGAGTGTGAATGGAAGCACCTATACCACTACGGCAAATGTGTCGTACAACACGACGACTTCTACTCCGGCGAATCCGAGTGTGCCGGGTGAGTGTACGGGAAGTACTTTCATGGGATGGACAGCAACACAGAATTACACTGGTGATTCTGCTCCGGGAAATATGTTCAATGGCACTTCACCAACTATTACGGGAGATATAACGTTCTACGCAGTATTTGCGGAGGAAAATTAACAAATGAGAATGAATGTATAACGATTTTAAAAATGAAACGATTATGAAGACAAATCTAAATATACATAATAAGAGACATTCTCATTTTATAGTTACATTGTGTGTGCTGTTCACACTGGGTATCGGGCAGGTTTTGGGAGCAGATGTTGATGTGTCTTTTGCGTCATGGTCAGTCAGCATCCAAAATTATAATGAAACTGAATGGACTGATAATGGTTGTACTTTTACTTATGCGAGCAACAACCAAACAAATTGGGCATATGTTCGATGCGGCGGTAAAGGATCAGATCAAACTTCGACCATTAAGTATAACTCTAAAGTGACCATCCCTGTTGAATCTGTTATTCTTAATTCAACGAGCATCGGAAACGGAAACTCTTCGTCTCTCACGCTGACAGGCATCTCTGTTTCTGCTTATTCTGATGCAGCATGCACCTCTTTAGTCAGTTCAAAAGATTTAGGAACATTAAATTATACGATTTCAGATTGTCCGTCGTCATTTACCCTTACACCAAGTACTCCTTGGGCGAAAGATTTATATTATATAATAACCATAAGTTGGAGCCAATCGGGAAGTAAAAACTGCGGATTAAATATTCCTTCCATAAAATTTAAGGAAGCTACCGGCCCTACGCTATATACTGTTACTTTTGATGCGAATGGTGGTAGTGTGACTCCGGCAAGTGCGACACAGGCATCGGCTGGAGCGGCTATTGCTTTGCCAACACCAACATGGAGTGGCTATAATTGTACAGGATGGTTCACGGCAACATCAGGCGGAACAAAGCGCGGTGATGCAGGTGGTAGTTATACACCGACCGCGAGTGAAACTATTCATGCTCAATGGAGCGCAAAGACTTACAGTAACTATCGTACATTGTGTTCGACGACTGATCCGAGTATAACGGTTAGTCCTGCGAGCATAACCACTCTGGATTATATTGTTGGTCAAGGACCGAGTGCGGCGCAGGATATTACTTTGGGTGGTAGCAACCTGACAGCAAGTATTACAATTACTGCTCCGACGAATTTTGAGATTAGTACAGACGGCGGTAGCAATTACTATGATAGCAGGACTGTTACTCAGACAGGCGGAGAGCCGGATGTATCAACCGTCAAAGTGCGTTTGAAAGCAGGTTTGTCGGTTAATACTTATGGAAGCGCCAATGTGACATTCGCCAGCACTGGTGCCACCACACAAAACGTGGCCGTTACTGGACATGTATTTAAGCCGTTGATAGAGGCGGATCCGGCAGGTTCTATAAGTTGGCAGACGACAGTTGGTGTGAATCCGGGAACAAAGACAATAGATGTAACGGGTACTCACCTGAAAGCAAATATTAGTGCTGCGTTGAGTGGAACGGATGCAAGCTCATTTAGTATCAACAAGAACACCATTACACAATCAGACGGTTCGGCAAGTGATAATATTGTTATTTCTTATACCGGTTCTTATGCTGCAACAACAACGAAGTACGTCACCTTGACTTTGAGTTCAACGGGTGCAGATGATGTTGTGATAAATATCACATTCAACGTGATCGTTGATCCGAACCGATATGTATTGACTCCATTTGGGGAGATTGGTCCAAAGGATAAGGTAATTATTGTCGGTGACAATGGCACCAAGTACGCGATGAGCAATAACAATGGAACAACGAATCCTCCTTCAGCAATTGACGTAACAGATTATATAATTGAGGCAGGAGCCGCATTGTCTATAGCGGATGCTTCCACGATGCTTTGGAATATTGTTAAAGCAGGTGATGGAAGTTTCAAAATCAAGAAGCAATCAGATAATACAGTTTGGTTGTATTGTACATCGTCGAACAATGGTGTTCGTGTAGGAACTAGTGCAGAGAATGATTTCGTTATAGTCAATGATGGAGATGCTGATGGTTATATACGCAACACTTATCGTGACGCACTTATTGGTGTCTATCAATCCACGGATTGGAGAAGATATGAGTATGGAGTTGGTCATTCCATCGGTACCAATATAGCGGGCCAGACGTTCTCGTTCTACGTACAGAAATCGACCGATCCGTTTGTTACGTTAACCTCAAGTTTCAGTGAGTTTACTTATGAACACAATCATGGTCCGAGTGTAAGTCAGTCATTTACGGTAAGCGGAACAAACTTGCAAGGAAATATTACTATTACACCTCCGAGCAATTATGCGATTTCAACGGACAACAGCAGTTTCGGAACTAGTCCTATTAATCTTAGTCCGACAGACGGGGCTGTGGCTTCCACTACTCTGTATATCCGTTTGGTAGCAGGGCTGGCAGTCGGCACATATAATGTAGCTCAGTCGAGTGGATTGAGTGTGACGAGCACAAATGCTGATGCAGTAAAAGTTGCCGTGAGTGGTAGCGTAACGCCGGAGTCGTTCACGGTAACGGCGACGAGTAGCAATGTCAGTCATGGTACTGTATCTCCGGCTTCGCAGAGCACTACTACGAATATGACGATTACGGCTTCGCCGGTTGATGGTTATCGTGTTATCAGCGGTGATGGCGGATATACGTTAACTGTAGGAACGGCAACTGTGGTTAATAACGGAGATAACACCTTTACCGTTACGCCGAGTACGGATTGTACGGTACGCATTAACTTTGAGGCTATTCCGACGCACAAAGTGACGTATTGGGCAACAGGGACGAATATTCAAGAGACAGATGTTCGCGAAGGTGCGGCTATTCCTGACCAAACGACAGAAACGGCTGTTGAGATTGAGGCTTATTGTAGCAACCGCGAGCATTTTGTGGGATGGACAGCCAATTCGACGTATTCTGATGCGACAGACGCTCCAGCCGACTTGATAACTACGATGTCTCCGGGCGGAACGATGAGTACGAGTGATGTGAACTACTACGCTGTATTTGCGAATACAGGTGGTGTGGGAAGTACTTCTTTCAGCCGTGTGACCAGTTTGTCACAGTTAGCGGATGGAGATGTCATTGCTATTGTTGCCGAGCAGTCCGGTGGACAAATCTTTGGTACCAGTGCTGACCATAAGGGTGGTGCTGCTCCTGAGGAAACAGCAGGCAAGATTACTGTTAGTGCAAGTACAAACCAGTGGACATTAGAGGCTTCTTCCTCTGATTGGAAATTGCATAAGGGCGATAACAACGCCGATATTCTTTGTGCAGACTTGACTTATACAGCATACGGTAACGCAATGAGCATTGTGGATGCTGAGTCTGCTAATTATTTCTACATTAAGAAAAACTCGAATTCGTATCTGGAATATTGGAGTAATACATGGCAGTTCTATACAAACAATTCGCCAAATAACGGAAATATTCGTTTAAAGATTTACAAGCAGGATGCAGGATTTGTGGATTATACAACACAATGCTGCTCGTTGAAGCCGGTGACGGGAGTAGAAGTAAGCGGTTCATCAGGTACTTCAGTTACGCTGAGTTGGACTCTGCCAAGCCCGACAACGGGTATTACCAAGTTCCAAATCATAGATGTGGATAATGCGAACAATGTCGTAAAAGATGGAATCAGTACAAGTGCAACGAATGCAACCGTTACCGGTCTGACTGAGTGCAACACTTATCATTACAAGGTTGTTTCGTATAGCGCAGAATGTACTGTTTCTTCCGCTACAGTTGAGGCACAGCCGTTCGGGGATGTCTATACCGTGACGTTCAATTATCACGAAGGCACCGGCAGTCCGGCATCGTTCACGACAAGTTGCAGCGGTTCTTCTACAACATTGCCGAGCGCTACGCGTGACGGCTATACGTTCTTGGGCTGGTGGACGGCAGCGGACGGCGGCAGTAAGGTGGGTGACGCAGGAGCCAACTATGATGTGACCGCTACAACGACTGTTCATGCACACTGGACACAAAATTATTCGATTACATATAACCGCGTTGGCGGAACTAATGTTTGTGCGGATGAGACATGCGGTGCTGGTGTGACCTATACTGTATGTACGACCGAGCCTACCAAGAGCGGATATATCTTCAGTGGCTGGTTGAGCAATGAGGCTACGCCGCAGACCTATGCGGCAGGTGCGACCTTCACGATGCCTGCAGCGAATGTGACATTGACAGCTCAATGGACAGCTAACTGGCATAACTTGACGTTTAATGTTCCGACAGGCGGAGGGTCTATCACCGGTGGTCCTGCAGGAAATCATGTGCTGGACAACCATACGTTCACCTTCCCGAATATTACCGGCAAGTCGGATTCTAAATGGTGTTGGACCTTCTTGGGCTGGACAGAGACTGCTCCGAACGGAAGCGGTAGATGGGATGTTACGCCGAGTTATATAGCCGGTGGCGCAACTTCAGGTGCTATCACAAGCGATAAGTCCTATTATGCGGTTTATTCCAAGACCGGTGCCGGCGCAAGTGGAACGGTCGAGTTGACGAGTAGTGATATCTCACGACTTTATACAGAAAATGTGAGTGGTACAGAAAATATTCCTTATGGGACCTCACATAGCGTGACCGCTACTGACGGAAGCGTTTGGACAACAACGGGACAGCAAACAAATGGAAATAAAACTATAATTCAGGTCACGAATGCCAGTGGCGTTTGGATACAACTTCCTGTTGTAGGAGGAGAATATAACTCTATAACAATAAGTCACAACTCAAATTCCTCTGCTCGTTCTATAGCATATCGAACAGCAGCGGCAGGAAGTGACGTGGCTTCGGCTACTACTGCCGCATCCTCGTCCGGTCCGACAACAATTACAATAAGTAGTGGTGGAACAACGGGAGGCTACATCGTGAATACAAGCGGTTATCAGTACCAAATATCAGGTATCACTGCTTCTTATGGTCCTCCCGCAGTGTACGGTTACACGTTGGATGATTGTCCTTGTGTAGTTGAAGAGTTTGATTTGACATACGATGCAAACGCGACAAACTTCCCCGGTTCGACTACGTCTTGTACGGGTGTTACTGATTACAGATGGGAGGATCACGAGAATGAATATACCATTTGTTCAACCGAGCCGACTCTTGAAGGTTATAAGTTTACTCATTGGGCAACAAACGCTAACGGAAGCGGAACAACGTACGATGCGGGCGAAGTGATTACCTGCGTAGGCGAGACACCTATTACATTATACGCACAATACGAGCGCGTATATACGGTGACCTTTAACAATCAAGGAGTGACAACTCCTGTAACGCAGGCATCCGAAGGAGCTTCTATTGATGTTCCGAGCGCAACAAGTCCGTGTGGTGCGGAGTGGGCATTCGTTGGTTGGAGCGAGACGGCAATTGCTCCGATGTCCTTCTTGCCGAGCATAGAAATCGCTTCCGGTACAAGCACATATACTCCGATAGTTGACAAGACGTTGTACGCCATCTATCGGAAGACAAGCGAGTCGTCGCCATTCGTGGCTGGTATGAGCGGTGCGTATAAGATTTCGAACGGTAGTACCGTTTACGCAGGTGCTTGCAATAACAGTAAACTGCCTGAGACAAATGCCGCAGGTGCATATGTGTTCTATATTAAATATATATCTGCTGATGGTGGCAAATACACGATTCAGCAAGCTGATGGCAAATATCTGAAATATGCAGGGGAATCCACCTCTCTGGCATTGGATGATGAGACTCCGTATTACTGGACGATGACCAGGAACGGCGACCTATGGCATGTACTTGGTGTAGGCTCAGGCCGCTATCTGCAATATAGCAGTGGAACGGGCTTCAAGGCATACAACACCAGTGGTTATACAGATATCGCATTTGTTGCAGCAGAAGGCGAATACTATTATCGCACGATGAGTTGTGAGGATGAATTTGACATTACCTTCCATGACAACGGAACGACCATCAACTGGGCAGGCGGATATCCGGAAGCTGCCTATAAGGACTTGGCGGATGCAACCGTAGTAAGTACCTTCCCGACTGCGACGTTTGACGGCTGGACATTCTTAGGATGGCGTACGGCTGATTATGAAGAGAGCACAACCGCTCCGGCAGCTTCCGGTATATATAGCACCGGAGGAAACGCATTAACAATTTCTTCTTCCGATGTAGATTTGTATCCGGTCTTCACCCGCTTTGAGGACAATGAGCCGTTCGACCAGATTAATGGTGGTGATTACTACATTTACTTCTTGGATGAAGGCAGCGATGATGGATATGGTGCTGCACAACGCGTATATGCGGCATCATACGAAAGTCACAAACGTTACAATAGTTCCGCTTTATGTTCCGCAGCTACTACCTTTACGTTTACCAAACTGGAGAACGGGAACTGGACAATATACGATAATACCACCCATATGTATCTATACGGTATTGAAGATGATGACTTGAAACAGCAGGCTAGTGCAACAGGCGCTGAATGGACGCTTACACTAAATGGAAATCAGTTTGATGCCTTCCATGTCGGAACCAGTTATGGTCAATTGATAGCTCAAGGAAACGGAACAAGTGCTACGTTCATGAACTACAGACGAACTAATGTAACTTCTGACCCAGGAAATTACCATCGTGTATATTTGGGTAGTTGTACGAACCGTACGTTTACAACGAATCCTTCAACTACGCCGAATATTGAAATACACGGACAAGTGAAGGTAACCTCTACTGCAGGTAAGAGCATTAAGGCTACCAGAGTACTGACGGTTTCTGCGTCGAACATTGCGACAGCTAACTTGACGGTTACTTCTAACAATAGTGCATTCAAGTTCAGTTTGACGTCCAATGGAACATACACTGCGAGTGTAAATATTCCGGTAGTAAGCAATAAGGTTGGAGTAACACCGATTTATGTGGAATATACTCCGACGGCTACGGAAGATGGTATAGAGGATGCAATCATCACTGTAAGCGACGGAGCTGGAACTCCTACAGAGGTATCTACTGAATTAGGCGATGTGCAAGGTCGTCATGTACCTGCAAACTTTGTGATTGCAGCCAAGTGGGGCGACAAGTGGTATGCACTGCCGGCTAACTGTACAACCAATACCAGCTCAACGACAGGTGTGCTGATAGAAGTGGATAATGCTTCTGACCCGACTACAGCAACTTACGCGCCTACCTATACCAAGTGGGGCTTGCAGACAGTTCGTCCGAGCCGTAAATCCGAATACGGAAGTCGTTTGGTATTCACAGAGCAACTGACAACTGCAACAGCGGAGGATCAGAAGACCTTGTATAATGGCTCTACCACAAATATTCAAGCAAATGCCATGTACAAAAACTACATGGGCGATGCGACGGAAAAATATGAATGGATTCCGACAAGTACAGATTTGAAGGATTATGTGCTAACCAGTGCGACTACTCTTGCCGGCGATGCTAATCCTCGTACGGTAAGCTTGAGCAATAAGGGCGTGTTCGGAACATTGCTGATTAATAAATCCTACGACGGCAAAGTTCGTATATTACCTGCAACATTTGTTGAACCGGCGGAGATGCAGGTAGTAGAATGGAAGGCAAGCAGTGTTGTTGTGATGTACACCGGTTCCGGAACAAAGGCAGTCACGCAATTAGGCGATGACGATCCGAGCAGTGCACAGAGTCTGGCAACAGCGAAGATAGACCATGGTGTATTTGAATTGACGACAGGAACATTGACCAGCGCAAAGAATGAGCCGTTGAATATCACCATCCAAAATGGTAGTGATGCTATCGTCGGACGTAAGTCGTTGGTTGTGCCGGCTATCGTCAGTGGTAGTCAAGATGCACCTCTTGGTCTGACTTCCGATGAGGCACCATTAACGGATGTCGTCATCTTGGACGAGGGCGTGTTGAGTGCGGTGGCAGACAAATATACCTTCAAGAACATTACCGTTTATCCAGGAGGTAAGTTGGTTATCGGTAGCGACAAACAGTTAGGAATGGCAAGCCTGACGCTGCGTGGCGGTTCCAGCTGGGGCGCTGCAAGTTACGAGCATAAGTACCCGCAGTTTGTGGTGAATAATGCAACCAGCGGTGCATTTAGCAACTCGGCAGCAGTCATCAACTACGACTACGTTACAACAAAGAATCAGTATTACTCGTTCGTACTGCCGTACAACGGAAGCACAAGTGCAATCAAGTATCCTGTGGACATTTATGGAAGTGCAGTAAGTGCAAGCAACACCGGTAGTTTCGAGTTCCAGTACTACGACGGCGCAGCTCGTGCAGCAGGTGGTACCGGGTGGAAAGTATTGGAAGAACCTGCAACTTTGGTAGCCGGAACGGGATATACCTTCCTCGGAATGCCGAAGAAGATTTATGCTTACGATGGAACGGAGACCCGTACCAACGTCCGCCAGCAATACGGCATCCATCGTATCCCGATGAGCGTAGCTGCGACTGCGGTACAAGCTGGAGAGACGAATAACAAGACCGCGCCTCTAAGTGTAACACTGGCGGATAAGAATAATAACTCAGGATGGAATCTCGTTGGTAACCCATTCATGGCAACCTTGTCCGGCTTGAGTAGCGATGATATCCAAGTCGGCAAATTGGTTCATACGGATACCAATCCATGGGACGGTAAATGGCGATGGGATCCGGAGACGGTGACCGAGAATCAACGGTTCGTTGTAATCCCCGGCAATGATGGTCAGACCTACGAATCAGAGTTGTCGTCGTCAGCTACACTGCCGGCATTCAAGAACTTCTTCGTACAGATAAGCAATGAGAGCGCAGATGCAATCTCCTTCTCTGCATCGAACCGTGTATTGGCTCCTGCCCGCTATACGGACGAAACAGAGCAAGACATCCGTCTGGCGGTTGATCTGGTCAGCGAAGCGCGCAAAGATAAAGTGGATCTGTTGATCAACGACATCTACTCGGCGGCATTTGATCTCAACGGCGACTTCACCAAGATGATGAACGGAACGAACTTCAACCTCTATGGCGTTTATCCGGAAGATTACTTGAGCTTCATTGCAGTCGATAAGACCACGGCGGCTGGTAGCATTGCTATCGGTTATCAAGTGCCGGAAGGCGGCGAGTACACCTTGCAACTATCCGATCGCGCTTACGTGATGACTGATGCTATCGAAGCATTGTACGTAACCGATCATGAGGTTTCGCCGGAGGTGACGACGGATCTGTTGGATGGCCCATATAACTTCACGGTTAATCAGGCAGAGATCAACAACACTCGCTTCACCGTTTCTATCCGATTGGCTCCGCAGACGCCGACTGATATCGGAAATGTGCCGAGCGAAGGAATGAATGCAGATAACGCAAAACCGCAGAAGTTTATATATCACGACAAGTTGTATATCTTGCGAAACGGCGTGATCTATGACGCAACGGGTAAACAAGTGAAAGGAGGCCTGAAATGAAAACATTGAGATATATGTTAATCATAGCGGCCTTGCTGAGCGTCATGAGCATTGAGGCGCATATGTTTGACAAGACTTGGGGACAGAAACCCGTGATGGAGATGCGCTCTACTTCCGCGATGGCTTATTCGGGTTCGACCCTTCCGCAGGCTGCGGCTACCGGAGTTACTTTGGCTACCATTGCAGACGCTGAAACCAGCACCAGACCCTATCGCCCGGGGCATGTACGCCGAGTCATAGATGGCGGTGATGAAAACGAGAAACCGGAGGGATGGGTTGAGCCGTATAAAGATCCGCTTGGAGATGTGCTGTGGCCGCTGATGTGCCTCGCTTTGGCGTACGGCGTGTACTTGAAATGTAGAAAAAAGAAAGAAATATCATAATTTAAATTTATCATGAGAAAAATATTCATTTTGTTGGCGGCAACGATATGCGCTGTGGGCGCATACGCCGCATCGATCACTGCTTCGGACATGGATTTCGGTACAGTGAGTATCAAAGGACAGAGTTCCGTAACGGCTACCGAGGTCATCCCTGTTTCGTGGAGCGGACTGAGCGACCAAGGCTATTCTATCTACGCGCAGATCACCTCCGGAGATGATAATTTCTTCATCAGCGGAGAGAGTTCCTATTACATGGGTTATGGAGCAAACATGACCTATTCTACTACCTTTACGATTGGCTACTATGCTGAGACTGCGGGTTCCTTTACCGGTACGCTCCGTTTATATAGTTACGATACCAATTATAATGAGGTGGAGAAGATAATCAACCTCAGTGTTGTTGTCAGTTCGGACGCTATAGTGGCCAACACCACTCCGTACGTACGTATCAACTCTACAAGCGAGTTACACGAAGGAGATACGGTGGTGTTTGTGAATGAGGCAGCCGGAGCAGTCAGCGGTCCGCTGAACGGGACTTATCTGACGGCGATTACCGAAGGCGTCAGTGTTGATGCTGCTGCAGGAACTGCAGATATACCCGAAGGCGTACAGGCATTCAAGATGCATAAATACAGCGGAAACTGGCAGTTCCTCTTTATCGAAGATGAGGAAACAGCCTTACTCCTGGATTATGTGTCGAACAATGCCAAAGGTGCGTTTGCGACGGTTTATGCAGCCGGACAGACGGTCAAGACCTGGGAGATCAGCATCAGCAACGGCGAGGCGGCGGTCTTCCGTCCCAACGATGCGGATCCTGCTTACCCGGTTCGGTTTAACAGCGACCGCTTCAAACCCTATAAGACCGAGGCTACCGGTACATCGTTTGCGCTCTACAAGAAAGCCGGAGAGGCGCAGCAGATACAAAGCAGCCTGACGATCGAAGACATCATCTTTGGCGAGGTAGAGCAAGACGAATCCAAGGAAGTGACGGTCAACTATACTGCCGAGAACCTGACGGACGATATCATCTGGGAGATAGAAGGAACGGACGCTGCGTTGTTCAGCCTAGCGGATCAGGGCGACCGCACCGGCGGCACAGTGACCATTACGTATTTAGGTACAAGTAGCAAAACGGGTGCATTGGATGCCCGTCTGAGTTACCTGACGCAGGATGTAGCTCTGGATCCGATGGAGGGCACAAAAGCCATCAGCATCACGATCATTCCTGCTACCATCAAGCTGACAAATCTCGCCTTCGCCGATGCTCCGGCTACGATAGATCAAGGTCAGTCGATTGACATGAGTCAGTATATCGTTTATACGCCGAATGATGCGGCGGATAAGTCTTTGGTATGGAGCGTTGATCATACGTATCAAGGTGAAGTAAGCGAAGCAGGTGTGCTGACCGCCAAGCATGTAGGCGGTACCGTAACGGTAACGGCTACTTCGGTGCGCGTGCCGAGCGTGAGCGCCAGCCATACGCTGACCATCACCGTACCGACAGTCACGGATTTCACGCTCTCAGAGACGGAGACCACCATGAACATCGGCGGAACAACGACCCTGAGCATCACTGCTTTTGTGCCGGAATATGCTACCGCTACCGCCACATGGAGTAGCTCCAACGCCGCCGTAGCTACTGTAAACAAGAACGGCGTCATCACCGCCAGAGGTATTGGCGACGCCGTCATAACCGCTACTATCGGCAGTATTGAGCGGACCTGTACGGTACATGTGCAGCCGGTAGAGGTGACCAGCGTCAGCTTCGATCCTGCTACCGTGAGTCTGACGGTGGGCTCGAATATGCAACTGAATCCTGATGTGCTGCCCGCGCAAGCCAAAGACGAGTATGCCATGACCTATGTTTCTGACAACGAGGCTGCGGCTACCGTGAGCGAGAGCGGTCTGGTTACCGGTATTGCGGAAGGCCAAGCAGTCATCACCGCTACTATCGGCGGCGTGAGCGGACAGATAACGATTAACGTCGTAGCTGCATCGATGTTCACCAAAGTGACGGACGCTTCAACGCTGGCGGCGAAAGATACGATCGTTCTGGCATTGCATAGCGTTCCAGTGATTGCCGGCGCACGAGACGGAAAGAAACTGACCGTCCTAACATCAGGCATTACCGTCACCGAGAGCGAGGCATACGCTGATGCGGCATGCCGTATGGTACTGAGAACGGAGAAGAACCAGACTGGCTTCACGCTGACCATTGTCGGCGCCAGCAAGCCTATCGCTGTAACCTCTACCGGTAACGATATCGTTGATGCAAACACGCAAAATTGCAAGTTCTGGGAGTTCGTAGAGGATGGCAACAACGGCTATTTCGTGCGCAACCTCGGTAACACGAACGCGATGTTCAAATACCATGCGGGTAATGCGGCTATCAAGCCATACAAAGCCACTACTGTAGGTGCGGTCTATGTCTATGCGTATGTGCGCAAGTACGTAGAACCGGTAGTGACCGGAATGGAAGAGACGCAGGCTCCTTCAATCGAAAGCCGGAAGATTCTTCGCGACGGACAGGTGCTGATCCTCCGCAATGGCGAGGTCTATACCGTCACCGGAATGAAGTTATAACTTCGCGCGGAGGAGCAGATGAATATCTGTACGGGTTTGTGGGCGGCTGTGTGAGGCTGCCCACTGCTTTGCATAGACGGTCTCGGAGACGCGGAAGTAAAGCGCGAGCTGCGAGATGATCTGCCATCTGAGGCACAGGTAAGCGCGACCGCCCAGACCGTAGGTCGCAGGGATAGAGAAAGCGTACAGCACATCGTGCTCGTAGGTATAGATGCGGTTCGCCCATTCGCGGGCGTCGAAGCCCTGAAGGCGGAGGCGAAAGCTGAGAGGTGTATGGTGTACGGTGTAGGGTGTCAAATCAAAGGCTATATCCTGTGCCAGGCTGACGCCATAAAGAATGGTGGAATGAAACGCTTCGCTGAATGATGAAATGGTGGATTGGTTAGAAGGCACGAGGTTGGCTTCCGCGGTGGTACGCAGCGACCAGCTGCCCTGAGCCCAATCGAACTGCGCACGGGTGGAGTAGGTGGCATCACCTTTCTGCCGCGCCCTAAGACGCCAACTAAGCCGCCATGCATGGCGGCTGTACTGCAGCTCTGCCATGGCATCATATCCCAGCGTCTTAACTGCATCCCCCAGACCGTACTTGTAGCCGCTGAAATAAAACACATCCCCGTAACCCGAGAGCCGCCAGTTGCGCCAGCGGGTGATCTCAAAACCCAAGTACCCGCCGTTCTCGTCGTTGATGCGCGAGGTCTCGGAGAAAGCGTAACCCAAGGCGTTATCGAAATACGGCGAGTAATAGCGGTACAGCGCCACAAGCGAGACGCCCTGCGTAGGATAGAACCGGCTGCCTATGAGAGCACCGAGGCCCCAGCGGGTAAGCCTACCCTCGTCCCCTCCCTGAAGGGAAGGGTGTTCATAATTCTCTGCAGCCGCACATTCTCCAAAGGCATCAAACCAGCCGTGATTATACCGGAACGAAGCACCTATGACAGCCTGGTTGCGGCCGCGGAAATAATGGCGGTTGTACTTGGCGTTGCGGTAGGGGTGAATACTGTCCGACCAGAGGTTCTCTATCGCTGTCAGCTGGACTTCCAGTCGTTTATGTCGCAGCGTGAGGTTGGCGCCAATCAGGTGGTGCCAGGTCGAGTCGTTTGCGCGGCGCATGGAGTAGAGTGCGGAGGCGTCCAGCCTCGTCTGCGAAGAGAAAGCGTGACGGATCGTTGCGCCGGCGCCGTGCAGTCCTTCGCCATCGACAGACGAGTAATACCGCAGACCCTGCTGCTGCATCCCGACCGAAGAGACATAGGATGTCTTGCCGGAATGAAAGACCGGCGCAAGCACCAGTCCCTGCCCGAAAGAGGCCTGGAAATTGCCACCAACGACCGTGTGCAGATGGGGCGTTATGTCGCGTAGTTGCAGATAAGCGCCGTACTGCAGGTCCTTCGCCACGCCTCCCACCGGCCGCCTTAACTGCGCACCGAAAGTGACCTTCCTTTGGTAATCAAACCGGTAGCGTCCCTGCACGTACATCGGGTCCGTGCCTGCTACTCCTTCTATATTACGCGCATCCACGCGCGTGATGATCTCATGCGTCGCGTGGGCAAAGACCTCGCGGGGATACAATTTTTGATTTATGATTTCTAATTTATGATTTCTGATTTGGACGAACGGCAGCAGGTCGCGGATCTCGTACTCCGCCAGCGACGGTATGAGCCGTAACTCATACAGCGATTCGAACGGGTGTCTGCCGGCGTATGCGAGGATATCATCTATCTGCTGCGGGGAGAGAAAATAGAGTTGTGAGAGTTCTTCATCCGAAGTGTTATTCAGGTCTATCGGCGCGTCATGCAGTGCGTACAGATCCGTCTGCAGCTGCTCATAATCCACTTCGCTGAACTCCGTCACGGCATGATAAATATCGAGGATAATATCGTCCAGAGAGAAAGAAGGCCTAACCCCAGCCCTTCCCTGAAAAGAAGGGAGGATGAATAAAATGATTATTATGACTCGTATTTGTCGTTTCACGGCACAAAAGTACTAAAAATAATTGAAAATTGAAAATTGAAAATTGAAAATTTGTGTAATTCGTATATTTTTCGTAAATTTGCAGCGGAATTATGGATAAAAAGACGCTTTATCATATTATCGAATGGGCTGTGGCACTCGCTGCGTGCGCTTTTCTGGGTTATAAACTGGTTACTTTTGAGGATTATCCGGCCTTGTGGGAGAGTCTTCGTGGCATGGCAAGGCAGCAGTATCTGGCGCTCGGCCTGTGCGTTGCGCTGATGCCGGTGAATATGGCGATTGAGGCGTGGCGATGGATGACTTTATGGAATGAAGGAGTTAAGGGCAACGGGTTACGGGTTACGGGTTATGGGAATGAACGGTTAACGTTCAGGGAGGCGCAGCGGCAGGTTTATTATTCCAAACTCGCCGGACTGATCACTCCCTGGCGGCTCGGAGAATACCCTGCAAGAGGGGTGTTGATGGAAGTGCAAGGGGACCAAGTACCGGGTACAAAGGATATCATGCCCCGGGTGTTGGCGATGGGGGCGGTAGGAAGCGCGACCATGACGGCATCTATCGTCATCGCCGGCGTGGTGGCGTTGGCATTCTCTCCGGCGGTCATGACGCAGTTAGGCGACAGTTATCTCTACGCCCTTGCAGCGGCGGTCCTCGTCCTGTTCATCGCTTTTGCGCTTGCGCCCACAGCCCTGAAGAAGTACGCCGAAGTCAACCAGCAGTTGCTCTTCCGTAGTTTGGGACAGAGCCTCGTTCGCCTGCTCTGTTGGTGCGTGCAGTTAGCGTTAGTGCTCTATGCACTGGGGGCAGTTACTGGTGATGGGTTACGGGTGATGGGTTACGGATTACCGATTTATTATTTGTTGGTGACCATCACGCCGAATGTGCCGATTGCGGAAGTAGGCGTTCGCGGCGCATGGGCGATCGTGGTCTTCGGATCGATGAACGCTGCCTTTGCCGGCGTCCTGCTGTGGGTGATAAACACCCTCCTTCCATGCCTCGGATGGTTCTTTTTTAGGAAAAAATAACAAAACCCTTGCGTATGTCGCAAAAAAGCAGTAATTTTGTAGCCGAAAGTGAAAAATAAAAAAAACACCATTATACCATGAACATTAATTTTCAGATTCATTATCGTGCCGAGTACGGCCAGAGTCTTTGCGTGATTGAGACGCAGGAGTCTATTTTGGGATGGACAGAGAAAGATCCGTTGGTGCTTAACTGCCAAGGGACGGATTTCTGGCAGGTTAATGTCCCCATTAGCGATTTTGCAGGCTGTATTCAGTACAAATATGCGATTCGTCTGCAGGACGGTCGGTATATCTATGAAGCAGGTGAACCGAGGATACTTAATTTAGTAGAAAGTCAAAAGTCGAAAGACGAAAGACAGATTGTGGTTCGCGACGCTTGGCAGGCGAGCACCTATGAGGACAGTTTCTATACCACCGCCTTCCTCAAAGCGCTTTTCAGTAGAAAGTCGAAAGACGAAAGACCGCTTCGCTCAAAGAAACAGGGCAATATTCGTTTCTCTATCGACCTGCCTCAGATCCTGCCGACACAAGGCGTGGCGATCGTCGGTAACTGCCCGGAGTTAGGCAACTGGAATGCCGATAACAAACTTGTCATGAGCGATACGGAGTTCCCCGTTTGGAAAGCCGATATCAAGGTTTCCGAGACGCAGATCATCGAGTATAAATACATGGTCTATGATCTCAAGACAGGCGCCCAGGTAGATATGGAGTGGGGCGAGAACCGCCAGATATGGGGCATCGAGAAGGGCATAGTCATCTACCAGAACGACCGTGGATTCCGCCGCACGCAACCGCGATGGAAGGGAGCCGGCGTAGCTGTTCCGGTCTTCTCGCTCCGTACGGAGGAAGGCTTCGGTATCGGAGAGTTCCAGGACCTCAAGAAGATGGCGGACTGGGCTGCGGCTACGGGTCAGAAGATGATCCAGACCCTGCCGATCAACGATACTACGCTCCGTCATAATAACCTCGACAGTTATCCTTACAACGCTGTTTCTGTCTTCGCGCTCCATCCGATATATATCAATATTGAGAAGATGGGTCGCTTGACGCCGGCACAGAAGAAGAAATATGAGGCGCAGAAGGCGGAGTTCAACGCCCTCAAGATAGCCGATTACCAGAACGTCTATGACGCCAAGACCGTCTTCTTCAAGGCGCTCTTCAAGCAGGACAAGGATGCTCTCTTCTCCTCCGAGGAGTATAAGGCGTTCTTTGCGAAGAACCGCGAGTGGCTTGAGCCGTACGCCGAGTTCCTTCATAAGCGTGACAAACAACCGAAGGAGTACTACTACTTCCTCCAGTTCCATGCCGACAAACAGTTGGCAGACGCAGTGGCATATGCTCACTCGATCGGCGTGGCAATGAAGGGAGATATACCTATCGGTATCAGCCCTGACTCTGTGGATGCAGCCGTTTATCCGGAGCTCTTTAACCTGGATGCATCTGCCGGCGCACCGCCCGATGACTTCTCTATCTCCGGTCAGAACTGGGGATTCCCGACCTATAACTGGGATAAGATGGCGGAGGATAACTTCGGCTGGTGGCAGAAAAGATTCCGCAAGATGCAGGATTATTTCGATGCCTACCGCGTAGATCATATCCTTGGTTTCTTCCGTATCTGGCAGATGCGCAAGACCGATGTATGGGGTCTCTGCGGTCATTTCGTTCCGGCGCTGCCGTATAGCTATGATGACCTCTGTGCGCAGGGTATTTGCCTCGACTGGGACCGTATGACCAAGCCTTATATCCGCTCGAATTTCTTAGGTGACGTCTTAGGTTATGATACCGAGTGGGCAAAGAAGAATGCCCTTCAGACCCGCGACGGATACGTCTATTGGTTCCGTCCTGAGTTTGATACCCAAGTCAAAGTGCAGGAGTGGTACGACCGTCTCATGGAGGACCCGAAACAACTCAAAGCAGCAGGTCTCTCTGCCGAAGCGGCGAAGAATATCTGCAACGGCTTGATTTATCTCCATTGCGAGGTGCTGATGGTCGAGGATCAACGCCGTCCGGGATGGCTCCATCCGCGTATCTCGATCTACCAAAGCCACTCTTTCAACGAGCTCTATTCCGACCAGAAAGAGGTACTGATGCGTATCTATAACGAGTATTTCTATCGCCGTCATACGCAGTTCTGGCGCGATTCGGCGATGCGCAAACTGCCGACGCTTATCGGCGCAACGAAGATGCTCTGCTGCGGCGAGGACCTCGGTATGGTTCCGGCATGCGTACCTGACGTGATGCATGAGTTGCAGATCCTCAGCCTCGAGATTCAGCGAATGCCGAAAGATCCGACGGTTAAGTTCGCACACCCGGCTGATGCACCGTATCAGTCTGTCTGCACGACCGGTACGCACGACATGAACCCGCTACGCGCTTGGTGGGAAGAAGACCGCGCTGTAACCCAGCAGTTCTACAACGAGCAGATGGGATGGTGGGGCGATGCGCCCAAAGAAATGACGCCCGAGATAGCGGAGTTCATCATCAACCAGCACATGTATTCACCTGCGATGTGGACCATCCTGCCGCTGCAAGACTGGCTCGCTATCGACGGCGACGTACGTATCAAAGACCAGTTCTCGGACCGCATCAATGTGCCCGCTAACCCGCGCCATTTCTGGAACTACAGGATGCACCTGTCTATTGAGCAACTGCTCAAGGAAAAGAAACTGAATGAGAAAATCAAAAAGCTGACAAGCGTTCGCTAACGCGCTCCATGAGCCATAGCGGCGTGCTCGTCGCACCACAGATCCCGACTTTTAGAGTTGAAAGTTGAAAGTTGAAAGTTGAAAGTTTTTCTTCCAATTCGTCGGGGGTGGAAATGAAGATTGTGTTGGGGTTGACCTCAACACAATTTTTGTATAGTACTTTTGCGTTGGAACTCTTGCCTCCGCCGACGAAGATCACGAGGTCCTGCGCTTTCGCAAACTCCTGCAATTGCGCCACGCGGTTTGCTACAGAGCGGCAGATGGTGTCATGCGCTTCCAGCGCAATTTGAGATTTAAGATTTGAGATTTGAGATTTTATTGCCTCTACGAGGCTCTGAAAACCTTCCACACTCTTTGTGGTCTGCGAGAAGAGATATATCGGTCTCGAGAAATCGAGTTGGTCCAACTCTTCCTCGCGCTCGATGACGATGGCGGTGTTGTTCGTTTGGCCTTGCAGTCCGATGACCTCCGCATGCCCGCGTTTGCCGTAGATGACAATCTGCGGAGGAACCGCCTCGTCGTTCTTATGCAGCTCGTAGCAGGCGCGGATACGGTCCTGTAGCTTCTTCACCACCGGACAAGTGGCGTCGATAACCTCTATCCCCCGCTGCTCGGCAATCCAGTAGGTGCTCGGCGGTTCGCCGTGAGCCCGTAGCAAGACCCGCGAGTGGGGTGGTAGTGAACGCAGGTCGTCGTTGTCGATCGTCTGCAAGCCCAAGCCCTCTAAACGCGCTACCTCCTGACCGTTATGCACGATGTCACCCAAGCAACAAAGAGCCCCTTTTTGGAGCTCCTCTTCCGCTGTCCGGATGGCGCGCGTCACGCCGAAACAGAAACCGCTATTAGAGTCTATCGTACAGATCATAAATGACTTTCATCTGCTCGTCCGGCGTCATGTCGCTGTTATCTACGACGATGGCATCTTCGGCCTGCCGCAACGGGCTCTCGGCGCGATGCGTATCGCGGTAGTCGCGATCGTTGACATCCGCCAATACCTCTTCATAGACGGGCTTCTCGCCTTTGGCTACCAGCTCGTCGTACCGCCGTTGGGCACGTACCTCCGGCCGAGCCGTGAGGAACAGCTTGAGATCTGCTTTCGGGAAGACTACCGTGCCGATGTCGCGGCCGTCCATGACGATGCTCTGGTTGGCACCCATCGCCTGTTGCTGCGCGACAAGGAAAGCACGGACCTCTTTGATCTGCGAGATCTCCGAAGCGCGGTTGCCGACCTCGAGCGTCCGTATCTGCCCCTCCACATCTTCGCCATTCAGCGTCACGTGCTGCGCATCGCCAACCCGCACAAAGCCTACCTTTATCTGCGGCAGCAGAGCGATGATCTCCTCGTCGCTCAGTCTTTCAACTTTCGACTTTCGACTTTCGACTAATACGTACAACGCAATAGCCCGGTACATAGCGCCGGTATCTACATAGGTCGCATGCGCATACTTAGCCAGCGCCTTGGCTATCGTCGATTTTCCGCACGACGAATATCCGTCTATAGCAACAATGATCTTTTTCATTTTAGTAACGAGTTAATGTCTATCGTCAGTCCTGCCTGGTACGAGAAGTTGGACTTGGTCATCTGGCTGATTGCGAAATCCAGATGCACCTGCTTGATCCGCACGCCAAGACCTAAGGCGAATCCAGCTAACGACCGCTGATCGACGAGGTTCAGCTCCGCGCGGCGACGATGGTTGTATGAGAAAGCGATATAGAACCGCTCGCGTTTATCTACTACCTCTATCGTCCATATTGTATGGCGGAAGAGCATGTCGTACCATTTGACGTTATGAGGAATGATGTCGCCGGTCGTGGCATTCTTGTCCAGCCCCGTCCATTCGTAGTTCAGATACCATGTCTGCAGGTTATGCGCCTGCATGTGGAAGCGCAACGGCGCGTGTTTCACGCGATACGTCAGTCCTAACTGCAGGTTCAGCGGCAGCATCTCGTGATTCGTACCGCCTTCCTCCGAGTAGAAGCCCTTCAACTGCCATCCGATATTCTGCAGCACCAGACCCATCTGGAATGTTGAGTCGAGAGTTTGAAAATGCGCTCCTACGTCCGCGCCCAACGCAAACGAACTGTAACTCTCGTAGATCGAATAAACCGGTTTGAGCGTCACGCCGACCTTGAACATCCGTCCTAACTGCCGCGCGTACATCACGTCTATCAAGATATCCCGAGCGCCAAACGAACCACCGGTCTTGTTGCCGTCTTTGTCCGCGTAGTACATCTTTCCGTAGTCCAAGTAATGGATACCCACTGCGAAATAGTTCGGTTTGTCGGGCTCACCCTCTGCCGGTTTCTCTATTTTAGAACGCCCGAAATTATGCCCATACAGCACGCTTCCGAACATCGTTCCCGGCAGGTAGTAACTGTAGTTGAGTTGCAGCATCATGTGGCTGTTGGCATGCAGCAACGCCGGGTTGCACATGCCCATCGCGATATCCCCGTCGCTGAGCGATACGTTCGACCCGCCCAAGGCGTTGATACGCGACGATACCGGCAGCCCCATAAACGAGAACACCGACCGCCCTGCATTCGACACCTGACCATACGTACAAAGGGACAAAGTACAAAGTACAAGGGTTACTATTTTTTTGCTTATAGCCACACTACGGCATTTTAAAATCGGCTACAAAATTACTGCTTTTTTTTGACATACGCAAGCGCACGCACGTTTTTTGTCTTTTTTTCTTGCGTATGTCATTTTTTTTTAGTAATTTTGCAGCCGAAATACGAATCAGCATTAATTAACAATAATATTTATCTAAAAACACAAACAATTCTATGTGGTTAAAAGATTCTTCTATTGGCCGTAAGTTCGTCATGGCGCTTAGTGGAGCTGCGTTGGTTTTTTTCCTGCTGTTCCACGGTTGCATGAACCTTGCGCTGGTGTTCAGCGAGGAGGCTTACAACGCCATCTGCCGTTTCCTCGGCGCTAACTGGTACGCAGTGATCGGTTCGCTCGGTATTGCGTTCCTCATTTTGGTGCATTTCTGCTATGGTCTCTATCTGACCATCCAGAACCGAGCAGCACGTGGTAACGACCGCTATGCGGTAACCGACAAGAAACCCGGTGTGACCTGGGAGAGTGAGAATATGCTCGTCCTCGGCTTCACCATCCTCGGTTTCCTCTGTCTGCACCTCTACAACTTCTGGTTCAAGATGCAGTTTGCGGAGCTCTCCGGCATCGAGACCGGTGCGTTTGACCCGCAGAACGGTGCGGCTTACGTCAAGGAGCTATTCACTACTCCGGTTTGGGGACAGATCTACTGTGTGCTCTACCTCCTTTGGCTCGTTGTTCTCTGGCTGCACCTCAATCACGGTGTAGGCTCGGCAATGACCTCCATGGGACTCAATAACCTCAAATGGCAGAAACGCGTTGAGGTCATCAGTACGGTCGTAGCTACCCTCGTGGTACTGCCGTTCACTATTGTTGTATTGTATTACCTGGGCATGGGCATCGGGATGCTCTGCGCTTAATGATTGACAATTATGGCAAAGAAAGAAGATATAATTGATGCAGCTGCAACGGCTGCCAAGAAAGTAGCAGTAAAGGCTGCTAAGGCAGCTGTAGAGGCTGCTGAAGTAGTGGTGGATAAAGCTGCCAAAGCGATGAAAGAGGCTGCTACACCGGTTATCACACCGGAGATGGCGAAGATCCCTGCAGGTCCGTTAGAGCTGAAGTGGACTAACTATAAGAACCATCAGAAACTCGTTAACCCCGCTAACAAACGTCGTCTCGACGTCATCGTCATCGGTACCGGTCTGGCCGGTGCTTCGGCTGCTGCCTCCCTTGCAGAGATGGGATTTAACGTCCTCAACTTCTGTATTCAGGATAGTCCGCGTCGTGCGCACTCGATTGCTGCACAAGGCGGTATCAACGCTGCGAAGAACTACCAGAATGACGGTGACTCCGTCTATCGTCTCTACTACGATACGATCAAAGGTGGTGACTACCGTGCCCGCGAGGCAAACGTCTATCGTCTGGCGGAGGTTTCCAATAACATCATCGACCAGTGTGTGGCACAAGGTGTTCCTTTCGCCCGTGAGTACGGAGGTCTGCTTGACAACCGTTCTTTCGGTGGCGCACAGGTAAGCCGTACCTTCTACGCAAAGGGTCAGACAGGTCAGCAGTTGCTGCTCGGCGCATACAGCGCTCTGAGCCGCCAGATAGGCAAAGGCAAAGTGAAGATGTACACCCGTTACGAGATGCTCGATATCGTGCTCATCGCCGATGAGAACGGCGAGAAACGTGCGCGTGGTATCATTGCCCGTAACCTCGTTACCGGCCGCATCGAGCGCTTCTTTGCGCACGCAGTAGTCGTAGGTTCCGGAGGATACGGAAACACCTTCTTCCTCTCTACCAACGCGATGGCTTCCAACGGTTCGGCTGCTATGCAGATGTACCGCCACGGAGCATATTTCGCTAACCCCTGCTATGCTCAGATCCACCCGACCTGTATTCCGAAGCACGGTGACTTCCAGTCCAAACTGACCTTGATGTCGGAGTCGCTCCGTAACGACGGACGTATCTGGGTACCGAAGAAACTGGAGGATGCTAAACTGCTGCAGGCAGGAAAGATCAAAGGACGCGACATCCCTGAAGAGGATCGCGATTACTACTTGGAGCGCCGCTATCCGGCATTCGGAAACCTCGTTCCGCGTGACGTGGCTTCGCGTGCCGCCAAAGAGCGTTGCGACAAAGGTTACGGCGTGAACAACACCGGTTTGGCTGTATTCCTCGATTTCAGCGAAGCTATCCAGCGTCTTGGAAAGGACGTAGTGGCTCAGAAATATGGTAACCTCTTCCAGATGTATGAGAAGATCGTGGACGAGAACCCGTACGAGAACCCGATGATGATCTTCCCGGCTATCCACTATACGATGGGTGGTATCTGGGTGGACTACGAGTTGCAGACGAGTGTCAAGGGCTTGTTCTGTATCGGCGAGGCGAACTTCTCTGACCATGGTGCTAACCGTCTGGGGGCTTCTGCCCTCATGCAAGGTCTCGCTGATGGCTATTTCGTACTGCCTTATACCATCCAGAACTACCTCGCAGACCAGATCGGCGTGCCGCGTATGAGTACCGACCTGCCGGAGTTTGCTGAGGCGGAGAAAGCCGTACAGGACAAGATCAACAAACTGATGGCTATCCAGGGTAAGCGTTCGGTGGATTCCATCCACAAAGAGCTCGGTCTCGTGATGTGGGACTTCGTCGGCATGGGACGTACCGCAGAGGGATTGAAAGAAGGCATCAAGAAGATTGACGCCATCAAGAAAGAGTTCTGGACCAACGTCTATATCCCGGGTGAGGCTAACAGCCTGAACAACGAGTTGGAGAAAGCGCTCCGTTTGGCGGACTTCATCGAGATCGGCCGTCTGATGGCAGTCGATGCCCTCCATCGTGAGGAGTCCTGCGGTGGTCACTTCCGCGAGGAATACCAGACGCCGGAAGGCGAGGCACTCCGTCAGGATGACAAGTTCTCGTACGTAGGATGCTGGAAATACATGGGTGAGGACCAAGAGCCCCAACTCATCAAAGAGCCGCTTGACTACGAATTCACCGAACGTAAAACACGTAACTACAAAAACTAATCATGGATCAGTATATTGATATTAAGGTTCGTGTTTGGAGACAAGCAGGACCTAAGGCACAAGGTCATTTTGAGACCTATGAGCTGAAACACGTTTTCCAAGGTGCTTCGTTCCTGGAGATGATCGATATTCTCAACGAGCAACTCGTTGCGGAGCATAAAGACCCTGTTACTTACGATCACGACTGCCGTGAGGGTATCTGTGGTATGTGCTCGATGTACGTCAACGGTCACCCGCACGGACCAGATAGCGCCATCACCACTTGCCAGCTCCACATGCGTAAGTTCAAAGACGGCGAGACCATCACCGTAGAGCCGTGGCGTAGCCGTGCGTTCCCGGTAATCAAGGACCTGATGGTGGACCGCGGTGCGTATGACAAGATCATGCAAGCCGGCGGATTCGTTTCCGTCAACACCGGCGGTGTACCCGACGCGAACGCCATTCCTATCCCCAAACCCGTAGCAGACGAGGCAATGGATGCCGCGTCTTGTATCGGTTGCGGCGCATGCGCTGCGGCTTGCAAGAACGGTTCGGCGATGCTCTTCGTTGCTGCTAAGGTTAGCCAGCTTGCTCTCCTGCCACAAGGTAAGATTGAGGCAGCTGCCCGCGCGAAAGCAATGGTAGCAAAGATGGACGAGCTCGGTTTTGGTAACTGTACCAACACCGGTGCGTGTGCGGCGGAGTGTCCTAAGTCTGTTTCGCTCGCGAACATCGCTCGCCTTAACCGCGAGTTCCTCGCTGCGAAATTCAAAGACTGATGAAGCGGATTCTTCTGATATTATGCGTGGCGGCTGCGTGTGTGGCGCAAGCCGCCACGGCGTTTCCGGACCTCGGTAACGCCAGGATAATTGTACTCGCAAATAACCTCCAGAACTACTATATCAACTACGACGAGTCCTCACGCCCCTCCTATGACGACGAGCAAGGACTCACCGTCAAGACTCAGCGGATTGTCAGCATGATGGTCGCCTCCAACGCGGACATCTTTGCGTTCTGTGAGGTCGAGGCGAAACCTGCCTCGCTTGATCGTCTGGTCAGCGAGATCAATAAGCAACTCGGTTCCGAAGTGTACGCCTCGGTCTATGACGGCATGAATATCGCTACCGATTCATATGACAATGCCATCAAATCGGGCTTCATCTACCGTCTTGCGACCGTTGAACCTTATGGTTCTAACTACGCCACGACGAGCACCACCTATTACAAACAGGTCATGCGTATCCAGGCGTGGACGGAGAAAGCAACCGGTGAGCGGTTCACCCTTTCGATGAACCATTTCAAGGCAAAGTCCGACGCTGCCTCCAGAGCCAAGCGAGTGGACAATGCCAACTGGCTGGTGAGCGGTCTGAACTCCTCCTCAAAGGTCAAAGATCCGGACATCCTCATTATGGGGGATCTTAATGCCGAGATGGACGAAGATTGTATTGATGTTATTGAGAATGCCGGCTACGAAGAGCAGTTGCTCCGCTACGACGCGTACTCCTATTCGTATATCTATCAGAGTTCGCGCGAACTCATCGACCATGCGTTTGCCAACTCGACTATGGCATCCCAGATAACCGGCGCGGCTGTATGGCACACGAATACCTCCGTCTCCTATAACGCTCGCTATTCCGACCATGATGCCGTGGTAGTGGGGTTACGCTTAGGAGAGGATCAAGGAGAAGGCTTTGACCAAACTCCCTTCCCTTCAGGGGAGGGCCGGGGTGAGGCTTACAAAAAAATCCGCCACGGACAAATCATTATTATCCGCGGCGGAGTGGAATACTCCATTACGGGGCAGCGTCTTTACTAATTGACGCGCCTGCCGGTAATATCGAAGGTCTTATTGTCGCGAAGGATGAGCAATCGTCCTTCGCGAATTATTTTACGCGCTGCCGGTTTGAAAACTACCGGTTGGATGCTCTCCGTGGGGGCGTTTCCTTCAATCTGGAAGCACACCTCACTGATCCGTGTGCCGGTACCTGCCGAGCGCTGGATAGTGAAGGACTTGGCTCCTTCCGGAGCTGTCAACCGTACCATTTCTTTGGCAGAACTTGAGATAGTATAAGTCGTGTTGGCGTTGTTGTTCCAATGATAAGCGATGGTGTTCTTGTTTTCCGCCCAATTCGGGATAGTCACATCGAACTCTACCGCCTCTATAGACGCAGCGTAAGCAGAGAAATCAAAGGTGATGTAGTCAGCGTTCTTACCCATGTTGAAGTAGTCTGCCTCCCATGTGCTACCAGTGTTATAGACGATGATCGATAGTTGTCCGAAATCCGCGGGAATACCTCCGTTCGCTACGGTCGGCTCTGCGCCCTTTGCTAAACTGACGCAGCAGTCTCCGGACACCACCACGGGCGTTTCTCCGCCTCCACCAGGTGTATCTCCGCCTCCACCAGGTGTATCTCCGCCTCCGGGTTCCGAGCTGTCACAGGAAGAGGAGACGGTGCTTTCGTTCGTCACGGTCAGCGTGGCACCTGCTCCGCAAGAAGCGTTCGTGACATAACTCTTCGCCGTGGCGGCTGCTAGTTGGTCGTAACTGTATGTAGGGGCGGCTACGTTACCTTTGTCGGACGGACAATTACCAGTGCAGTTAACAAACTTGCAGTAGTTGGTAGTATTATTGAAGCCTTTGTAGATGTTTTTTGCCGAGTTGGCTTTGCCGGCAAATGTACAGCCCTCGAAATAACATTTTGCATTCTCCGGACCGACGTAATAGTCAGCCACGGAACTGTTCCAGTAACAATTCAAGAAATGCAGTTCGCAGTTGCGGCAACGGGTCATACGCTGCTTGCATCCTTCGTCCCACCAGCAGTAGCCATATGTGATATTGTACGTCCCGTCTGATGGTTTGTCGGAGGATGATGACCCTACGAGATTGGAGAACCGGTGGTCATCTGCGCCGCCGGAACCACCTGCTTTCGGTGTTTTTAAATACCGGAAACGGCACCATGTGACAGAAATATTGTCCGATAGTCCTTTTATATCAAAATTTCCATCCATGCCGTCTTGGAAATCGCAATGGTCCACCCATACGTTCTTTGCTCCATCCAAAGTCAGTAAATCTTTTCCGTCGCAGTCATATGCACCGGGACCCTCGAAGGTAATGTTACGAAGGATAATATTGCTTCCTTTCAGGTACAAGATGCCGGATTTGTCCTTCGTCTGGCTGTTGGAGATCAGGCGTTTTCCCGGCAGAGCCATGATGGTCAGGTTGCCTTTTTCGGTGCTGATTTGGTCGCTAATGGTAATGTTTTGCGTGATAATGATAACTTTGTTGCTGCTCTTGAGCGCGTTCTTGAATTCGCTCTCCGACTTCACCAGCGTAGGAGTGGCATTGCCTCCTCCGGTAGCGTTCTTGCCATAACCCCATGGAGCACTTACGCAGTAGTTGACAGCGTTTGCGGATGAAACCATCCAAAACAGACTTGCAATAAGTAATACCTTTTTCATATCTGAGTAAATTGTGTTCTTATTTATACATCGCCAATGCGTGTTCCTCTTTGGCGGTCATCTGCGCCTTTGTCTCCGGCGTCTTGTCTCCTTGTCCGGTGAGATGCAGCACGCCGTGGATAATAATCCGCCGCAACTCGTCCTCAAAGGTCGCTCCTACCATTTCTGCATTCGAACGGACGGTGTCTAACGAGATGAAGATATCACCGTTCAATGTCTTTCCCGCCGTGTAGTCAAAGGTGATGACATCCGTGTAGTAGTCGTGTCCCAGGAATTGGCGGTTGACCTCCAACTCCCGTTCGTCCGAACAGAAGATATATGTGATATTCCCCACGCTAAAACTATAATGCGCCGCTACCGCTCGAATCCAACGGTTCACCTTACGCTCATCGAGCGCAGGCATGGTTATACTATCTGAACTAAAAGCGATCATCTTATCCAAAGAATATCGGTGCGATGGCAAACGCCGCTACCGCCCCTGCTAAATCTGCCAACAAACAGCATGCCACAGCGTGCCGCGTATCCTTGATGTTCACGGAGCCAAAATAGACGGCGAGTACGTAGAAAGTAGTGTCCGTCGTGCCTTGCAGGATGCAGCAGAGCCGTCCTACGAGACTGTCGGCTCCGTGCGTTGTCATGGCTTCGAGCATCAGACCGCGTGCGCCGCTACCTGAGAGGGGTTTCATCAGTGCTGTCGGAACGGCTCCCGCCAGATCAGGATTGATGCCGCATGCCGCGAAGCACCATGCTATGCCTCGCTCCAACAAATCCATTGCGCCGCAAGCACGGAACATGCCGACTGCCACCAGGATGGCAATGAGATACGGAATAATGCCGATAGCCGTTTGGAAACCGCCTTTTGCACCGTCGATAAAGGCATCATAAACGTTGATCTTCTTGCACATGGCTTGGATGATAAACCAGCAGATCACACCTAACAGCAGGATTGCTGCGATAGCTGCGGAAACGACAGAGAGCGCGTGCGGAGAGAGTAGGGTAGCCGCCCAAACCAAGAGTCCAACCAAAGCCGTCAGACCAACTAATGTGCCAATCACAACGGGGTCTTTCATTTTGATCTTCTGCGCGATGCAGACGCAAATGAGCCCCACTAAGGTCGCTACGTACGTGGCGATGAGAATCGGCAGGAAGACATCGGCAGGATTTGCCGCTCCTAATTGTGCGCGGTACGCCATGATGGTCGTCGGTATAAGCGTCAGACCGCTGGCGCCTAACACCACGAACATAATCATCGCATTGGAAGCCTTCGTCTTATCGGTATTCAACTCCTGCAACTCTCCCATGGCTTTGAGCCCCATCGGCGTAGCCGCATTATCCAGACCTAACATGTTCGCCGCGATATTCATGAGCATTGTGCCGAAAACCGGATGCCCTTTCGGGATGTCCGGAAAGATGCGACTGAAGAACGGATTGATGGCTTTTCCCAGCGTATTGACAGCTCCTGCTTTCTCTCCAATCTTCATGATACCCATCCAAAGAGATAGAACACCGGTGAGGCCGATAGACAGCTCAAAGCCCGTCTTGGCACTATCAAAAGTAGAGTTGAGAATCGCAGAGAAGATATCTACGTTTCCGTAACAAATAGCTTGTACCAGACCCATTAAAATGGCCAGCAAAATGAGCGAAATCCAAATATAATTCAAAATCATGCGACAAAAGTACACTTTTTTTTGCATATGTGCAAATAATTTAGTAATTTTGCACCATAAATGTCAAAAAGTGCTCAAATTCATAGTATTTGTGCGTACATCAAGCACTTCTTCTCTTCCTGGAACACCACCGGTGAAGGTATTCATTCTCCGTATCTGTTTGAGTTAGTTCGTTTCATTCTGCGGGATCGAAACGCGTATTATTGCTTTGCGGATATTGAGCGCAGACGTGAGTTTCTGAAGGCGTGTGGTGATGAGTTGGATGTGGTGGACTTCGGTTCGCAAGGTTCCAAAGAAGGAAAACGTGTTCGTAGGAAGGTCTCAGAAATAGCGAAAACCCATCTGGAGCGACCCGAAGTTGGGCAACTCTTATTCCGCCTGGTGAACTGGATAGGCGAGCATGAGAAGAGGCCGCTGGAGATAGTGGAATTGGGTACGTCATTAGGTGTGACAACTGCTTATCTGGCCAGTGCCGATAGCCGAAATACAGTGCAGACCTACGAAGGAAGCGGCGAGGTGCTCCAAGTGGCGCAAGGCGTTTGGCGAGCGCTCAGACTGGAGAATATCCGATGGATTGAAGGGGATATTGATCAAACCTTATTGAACCGAGATCATTCCTTATTAAATAACGCGCCCGCGCACGTAGATATAGCTTATGTGGACGCGAACCATACGTATGAGGCGACAAAGCGATACGCCGACTTCCTCTTGGAGCGATTGAATCAAAAAGGCGTACTGGCAATCGACGATATTCATTATTCTGAAGAGATGGAGCGGGCGTGGCAAGAACTCAAACTGGATCCGCGTGTGACCACCACGATGGATCTATACCACCTCGGACTCATCTTCGTTGATCCCCATTATCTTAAGCGTCATTATAAAATCCGTATATAAAATTAAACTTTACCATCATATGGCAATTTATACTAAGACAGGCGACAAGGGAGAGACGTCTTTAGCCTCAGGAGCACGTGTAGCGAAGACAGACCCGCGTATTGAGGCGTATGGTACAGTCGATGAACTCAATAGCTGGATAGGCATGCTCAGAGCTTCACTCACGGATTGCAACGCGCTCAGGACAGCGGAGACGGCAGAGCCAATCAAGAGGATCCAAGAGCAACTATCCCTGGTGCAGAACAAACTCTTTAATCTCGGCGCTGCGCTAAGCGATGCACCGGGGAGCTGGATATCCGAGAGAGATGTCTGTATGCTGGAATCATGGATAGATGCAATCCAAACTGTCGTGCCGAAACAAAAAGCATTTATTCTTCCCATGGGGAGCGAACCAGTCTGCAGAGCACATGTCTGCCGCACGATTTGTCGTCGCGCGGAGCGGATGATGATTGCCGCGAATGCTAATATGACACTTCTCCAATATATTAATCGTTTAAGTGACTTTTTGTTCGTTTTAGCGCGTTATATTTGTCACCTTGCTAAAGAGGAAGAGTATAGCTGGAAACAAGCGTAATATGTGTAAAATTTGACGGAAAATGCTTAAAAGGTGTAAAAATTGCCGAAAAATGTAAAATAATGCACTAAATATTTGCGTGTGTCGAATAAATTTACTACTTTTGCACGATTTTTTGTATAAACGCGTATGTATTGGACATTAGAATTAGCATCGAAATTAGACGACGCGCCATGGCCGGCGACGAAGGATGAATTGTTGGATTATGCCAATCGAGAGGGTCTTCCTTTGGAAGTAATTGAGAACCTGAATGAGTTGGAGGGAGATGATGAAGAGCAGTATGAGAGCATATTGGATATTTGGCCTGATTTCCCGACAAACGACGATGACTACATGTACAACGACGAGGAGTACTGATTTGTGAAAAGACGTATTGCGCTTTTGTTGGGGCTATTGGCCGTTATGACTGCGAGTGCGCAGTTTGACCCGCAAATGGGGCAATATATGTATTTGCAGGCTGCCTACAATCCCGCAGCGGTGGGAGAAGGCGATCTAATGAAGGTGGCGGGAATGCACCGCATGCAATATGTGGACATTAGCAACGCTCCGATGAGCACTTGGTTCAGTTTTAGTTCACCGTTTGTGATAGGCAAGACTTCACATGGTGCAGGAGTGCGGTTTTTGAACGACCGATACGGATTGTTCACTACGCAATCGCTTTATGCCCAATACGCATATCGCCAGAAGTTAGGAAAGGGATATTTGAGCGTAGGATTGGATCTGGGATTTGTGAACGTAGGATTTAAGGGCGATTCGGTGAACCTTAGTAAGATGGGTGATGATTATCACGAGGCGAACGATGAAGCCATTCCGACGGGCAGTAAATCGGGAATGAAGTTTGATATGGGGATAGGCGCTTACTATTGTACACCGGTTTGGTGGGTTGGAGTAAGTTACAGTCATTTGCTTCGTCCGCAGATCGATTGGAGCGACGGGACGACGGGAGTACAGCAGATAGTGACTCTGGCAGGAACGTTGTACGCCACCGGCGGTTATCGGTTTAGACTGAAGAATCATAAGGAGTGGGTATTGACACCGAGTGCCATACTGATGAGCGACTTTAAGAGTTGGGATTTAAACTTAACGCTGATGTGCGATTATAAAGACCGGTACCGGTGGGGATTGGGTTATCGTATATTAGGAAGTGTAAATATATTATTAGGAATAGATATAATATCCGGGCTGCAGTTGGGTTATAGTTGTGAACTGCCCACCAACAAACTGCTGCTGGAGAGTTATGGAAGCCATGAGATATATTTGGCATATGGATTTGATATCCTGAAGCCCAAGAGAACGAATAAATATAAATCAATTAGATACTTGTAAGTATGAAAATGAGTAAGATTTTGCCGATCATCGCTTTGGCGTTGGTACTGGCGAGTTGCAACAAACCGGCCGGTGAGCTTGTAGGAGCTCGCAAGTCTACTAACTTTAAGGAGGCTAATCCTTATGGAATGCTGTTTATCAAGAAGGGTAGCTTTATGATGGGAGCCAATACTCAGTCTGCTGTTTTCGAGCAGCCGGATAATGTAGTAATGGTTACTGTTGACGCTTTCTGGATGGACGAAACAGAGATCACCAACAACGAGTACCACCAGTTCGTGGACTGGGTTCGTGATTCTATCGCGTTCACCAACCTGATTGCTGCCGGAATGACGGATTATGCTGTTCAGCCGAAGGATGAAGACTTCGACGAAGAGAACTTCCGCATCAATTGGAGCAAGAAAGTACCTTGGAAGAGCAAGGAAGAGGACGTAGTGGACGCTCTGTCTTCTATGTATTATTCCGATGGCCGTTTTAATACGAATAACCTGCACTATCGTTATAATTGGGTAAATATGGACGAAGCGCTGCCGCAACGTAATAAATTCGATGTGGCTACCAGTACTTATCCTCCCGGAGCTACAGCACGTGTAGATACCTTCTGGGTAAATGCCAATAACGAGATTTGCGATTCTACGATTATTCGTCCGCTTCGTGAGCCGAAAGACCTGCTTACGGAGAAGATTATCTGTATCTATCCGGATACCTTGGTTTGGGCGCGTGACTTCCAATTCTCGTACAACGATCCGTTGCTGCACATGTATTTCAAGCACCCGGGATACTCCGAGTATCCGGTAGTAGGTGTGACTTGGGAGCAGGCGCATGCTTTCTGCAACTGGCGTACCAATCTCTTTAACATGCACTCGCCGATTGAGGCAAACGAGTATCGTCTTCCTACGGAGGCGCAATGGGAGTATGCTGCGCGCGGAGGCCGCAAAATGGCTATGTACCCATGGGGTAGTAACTATGCCCGTGACGGCAAGGGTTGTTTCTTCGCTAACTTCAAACCGTATCGTGGCGCTTATAATGATGATACCGGTACTACGACAATGAAAGTAGCGCAGTTCCGTCCGAATGATTTCGGTCTGTTCGATATGGCTGGCAACGTAGCTGAGTGGACAAACTCGGCATATCAGAGTGCAGCCAATTCGCATATTCATGATTTAAACCCGGATTTCAGTTACATGGCTCGTAAAGCCGATCCGGATATCCTGAAACGTAAAGTCGTTAAGGGTGGTAGCTGGAAGGATATCAGTTACTTCATGCAATGCGGTGTACGTACGTATGAGTACCAATACGAGAGCCGTCCGTATATCGGTTTCCGTTGCGTCCGCGCGTACATAGGCGATTAATACCTTATTAATTATTCAGTAATTAAAAACAAATTTAAAAAGCAAAATAAAATTATGGCTACAGAAAAAGCTGCAAAGCAAGGTTTAGGTGCAAGATTCTTCCATTGGTATGAGTCTTATGAAGGTAAAAACGTCGTAAACATCGTCTATTCGGCTGGTGCATCCGTCGTTATTATCGGCGCGTTATTTAAGATTCTTCACTGGCCGGGTGCCAGCCAGGTGTTGATGGTCGGAATGTTTACTGAGGCATTCTTGTTCTTGATTGGTACATTGGAGCATCCGCATCCTGAGTTCCACTGGGAGAACGTTTTCCCGCAATTGTTGGAATACGGAACAAAGCCGGAATTGCTTGAGGAGAAATCACATCAACCTCGTCCTACCTTGTTGGGTGCCGGTGTAGCCGGAGGCGCTACGGTGGCTACCGGAATGGTTGCGCCTGCAGCTTCTGCTTCTGTTTCAGAAGCAGGTGCTAAAGCTCCGGGTCTCAAAGATGAAGATTATAAGGCATTGAAAGAGGGCTTGAATGAATTGGCTAAGACCGCTACGCAGTTCGCAGAGCTGGGTAAGGTGGCTCAGACCGGTGTTAAGCTGAACGAGAAACTGGCTGCTGCAGAGGCTGCAACCAGCGAGTATGCATCCAAGTTGGCGAATGCCGGTATCGCAACGGATGGTTTGGCTCAAGCAGCTCAAGGACTCTCCGGTGCGTATAGTCAGATTGGCGCTGATATGAAGAGTGTAGCAGAAGAAACGAAGGCTTACAAGGCAGGCGTTGAGCAGGTAGGTAAGAGCATCGCTTCTCTTAATTCTGTTTACGAGTTGCAACTGCAGGCTATAAACGCCCAGATGGAGGCTCAGAAGAATGCTGCGGCAGCTGCTAAAGAGGCCGCAGACGCTCAGGTAGCTTTCGCTAATGGCGCTAAGCAACTCCAGAAGCAGGTAGCTGACCTCAATGGTATCTACGGCAATATGCTGAATGCATTGGCATAAGTATTTGTAAATTAGTATAATTGAACATATAAAACACTTCAGCAATGGGTGGAGCAAAAAACTGTCCGGAAACCCCGAGACAAAAGATGATTGGTATGATGTACTTGGTGCTCACCGC
>OCVV011346084.1_pt1 | contig 42134 bp, 35 predicted proteins | sample 1539721 | NCBI WGS metagenome assembly OCVV01 (sample SAMN02144230, study PRJEB22623) | gut metagenome | biome: sheep rumen | host: Ovis aries | place: New Zealand | reverse complement strand
TTGCGCGAAATGCTGGAATACTTACCGACTGAACAACGCCGAGAGTTTATGACCAGCCGCAATCGCCTGCTTTTGGATTATGTGATTTCAAAACTTTCTGGAAAACCTGGCCTTTACGCCACCACAAAGGCTTTGATTCGCTCAGGCTTGATTCACGAAAACCCGGAAAAGAAGGCCAGCGAAAAAGAAGGCATAGAGCTTGTTAAGGAAGTCCTCGCAGACTTGCGCAAATTGAGCGAAGGCCTTGAGGACGATACCTTGCGGGAAGTCCTCAACGCGGAGGCAGATTCCCTCGAAAAAAACATTTAGCAATTACGAGATAAAACAAAAAGACATGGCCTCCCATCGGGAACCTGCCAAAAATGTCGCGGTGAACAAGTTCAAGCGACATTTTGTCAGAACCCCGATTCCGGCCATGTCTTTTTGCATTTTCTGTGCTTGAGAATGTTTTGTTCGACTAAATCCTGATAATCTTTGAATGGGTCAGGACTTCGTTTCCGTCTCCTGTAATAAGAACATCATTTTCCAACCGGACACCGCCCAGCTCAGGATCGTAAAGCCCTGGTTCCAGGGTGACAATCATGCCGGCCTTAAAAAGCACATCATCAGCCTGCTTTGGCGACACCCGCGGGAATTCGTGGATTTCAAGCCCGATTCCGTGGCCCAGCGTGTGAGGCATAACCCGCTTTGCCTTAGAAAAGACCAAATCAGCGGCTTCGGCGGCTTTTTTTATCGGCGAGCCGGCTTTGTAGAGAGGCAGTGCCTGTTCAGCCGCCTTTTCCACAAGGGCGAGAAGCTCTTCCTGTTTTGGGGAGAGAGGCCCTTTTGCCACGGTGAGAGTGGTGTCGCTGGTGTAGCCTTCGTAAACCACGCCGAAGTCAAGGATTGAAAGACCTTGTGCCGGCCAGGGGGCGTTCGTGTAACCTGGGAAAGCGTGGATGGCGAAACTTCGGCCAGGTCCTGCTGCCAGAGTGTCAAAGCCTGTTCTCTCACAGCCGCATTTTCTAAGCTCCGACTCAATCAAAAGAGCGACATCACTTTCTTTCTGGAGCCAGTTTTCCCGGATTCCCCTCTCAATCTCGGAGATAATCCAGTCACCGACCCGGCAAGCCTCGCGGGTACATTCGATTTCGTATTCATCCTTTGTTGAGCGCATGTCCACGACAAAATCATGGGTTGAGTGCTCTCGGCAAAGGACATCCCAGCCGTCAAGGGCGTCAACATATTGAAGGAAAAGGGGGTAAGGCGTGCAGGGAGGAATCTCCACCTTGAGACGGTTTCCCTTGATTTTAAAAGATTTGAGCACTTCCTTGACCGCCCTCGTGTTCCGCCGCTCATATTTATTGTATGGAAGAATCTGAACATCCACCGAGCGTTCCTTTGCAAGATTTTCATCCCAAGGAACAAGGGCGCACTTTCCGCTTGAAGCGATGATAAAAAGCGCGTCCGTAGGGTGGCCTGTAAAATAGCGCACCGCCGGATTTCGCCGCTCCTCACAGTCCTCAAAGACCGCCGCCGTAATGCCATGCTCAGTCATGTAAGCAAGTAATTTCTCTTTCCGAGCCGTATAGATTTTTTTCAGTTCGTCTTGTGTGTAAGTTTTCATAGGTAAGATGTTAGCACATAGTTAAAAAAACACAAAGAGGGAAAAGGGGATGACCAATAAGTATGAGTCATTGCCGTGCTCAAGGGCATTGCTTGTCGCCCTTGCTTAGACACGGCAATCTCTTGTATTGTAATTAAATAGATTTTCGGGTCAAGCCCGAAAATGACACTTTTTGAACTTATTGGTCAGTCCCTCTCTACAATAACGTTTACTACGCAGAACCTATTTTTTTTATCTCACCACTTCTTTTATCGCGGCACTGATGTCAGATTTAATGGCAGGGCGAAGTTTTTCCAAAATAGTGTCCGCTATTTTATCAACGAACTTTTCATCAGAATTGGAAAGAACATTTTGAGGACTCGCGTTTTCATCAAAGAGTTTTGACGGGCTGATTTTCAGCACATTCGCAATCAAATCAATCACATCTGGCTGAGGGAAAAAGATTCCCTGCTCAACGCTGTTGATGTACCCCAATCCCATATCAATTTCAAGCGTCAGCTGATTCTGAGTCAGCCCGCTTTGCTTTCTAAAATATTTCAAGTTTTTTATAAAAGTTTCTTTTACGGACATACAATAAATATGAATCTATATTCCTTTCTAAAAACTGATTATTTATCACAGAAATAGGTTTTAAAAGTTGCTTTAAAGATGATTTAACAGTATTGTATAAGATAAATAATCTTTATTTTTGATAAAAACAATCAATCTAAAGATAATATAACTGTTTTAATAATAGGAGAAAAAATGCGTGCACTAGGAAACATTTTATGGTTCATTCTTGGCGGCTGGTGGACTGCTTTGGTTTATCTTGCTTTGGGGCTGGTCTGCTGCGTGACGGTCATCGGAATTCCGATTGGCAAGGCTCTTTTTCAATACGCGAAATTAATGGCTTTTCCATTCGGCAAGGAAATCGTAAAGGAAACATTCATCAAAGGCGAAGAGAATGTCTCGTCTGTCCGAAAAATCGGCGGAACGATTGCAAATATCATTTGGCTACCGTTCGGAATCTGTATTTTCTTGGGAAACATCGTGCTAATGTTGAGTTGCTTCATCTCGATTCTTTTTATTCCGGTTGGTGTTGTGCTTGCCAAAAGCTGCAAATTTGTAATTTGGCCGATTGGAGCAAAAGTCGTCTCTCGTGAAGATGTAATTGCGACAAAAATGGCGAACAAACTTCAAGAAAACAAGGAGTAATTGGGGGGATTTTAAATTATGGAAGAAATGACATTCACAAAAGCGATAGGAACTTGCTTCAAAAATTATTTTACTTTTTCTGGGCGAGCAAGACGAAAGGAATATTGGTATTTCATTCTATTTTCTTTGCTCATTTCATTATTGCTTTCAATTTTTAAAAGTAAGACATTAACTGTCATTATCTCTATCGTTATGTTTTTTCCAACTTGGACTGTTACAGTACGAAGATTGCATGACACGAACAAATCTGGATTTTTCTGTTTCCTTCCGTTGCTAGGAGTACTTCCGCTTATACCTGCGACTTCAAATATTCTAAGTGGAAATTTTTTAGACTCTTTTGGGCTCATTATCTTCGGTGGAATAGTTTATCTTGTAGTTGAAATCATATTATTTATATTTCTTGTATCCGATTCAGATTTGGGTATGAATAATTACGGCGACAGCCCCAAGTATCCCAGAAAACAAACTTATTCCACTTCGCAGAATTCTGTACAAGATTCTTTTTCGCAAACTACCGCTTCGCAGTCGGCAGAGAAAACTTGGAAATGTGAAAAATGCGGCTGTTCAACAAATCTGGATGCCTCTAACTGGTGTAAGGAATGTAATGCTCCCCGTTACTCTATGGAAACAATTTCAGAAGATAAAAAATCTATAATAAAAGAATATATTGAAAAGCAGTTAGCGACAGAAAATCTTACGGATGCGTTGAAATTACAAGATTCATATTTCTCCACAAGTTCACTTAATTACATGGTTCTTATTATTCCTGATGTTAAGAAATTTAATACTTTGGAAGAATACAAGGAAAAATTGACGGAAATAAAACAATGAAAAAGATTTTATCAATATTTGCTGTATTTTTCTTATCATTGTCAATTTTCGCAAATACAATCGCCGATGTTGCTAACGGCAAATGTTCGCTCGATGATTATATTCCCGAATATGAAGGTCTTTCTCAAATAAAGCAGATTGAAAAATTTAAGCAAGACTGCACGATTATTGCGAGGGCTATCACAGAGTATGGTGCAAAGTACGCGGTTATAAAAAGTACCGATATTTTGGATGTGGATAATGGTTTTGCCGTGTATTCGATTAAATTTGACTTAGAAACAAAGGTGCCGATTTCGGAATGGATTAAGGCGTTAGATACGATAAAGGGAAAATTTTCATCATTAAGCAACACACACTTTACCCCCGATGATTGCTCCCGGTTGCTTCCTGACGGTCAGTATCTTGATAAAGAAAATTGGATAGCTGTTGAGGAGTTTTATAAACTTGATGGAGTGTATTCTACTCATTTAGCGGCACTTGGTGTTGATTATATTCAGTTTTCGATTGAGTATGACAGCAAACTCTATAAATCAGGGAAAAATCCCGATATGCCAGAATTCCTAAGGCCGTATAATTATGATTATACAGTTGTCATAAAAATCCCCGTTGATGCAAAATTAGAAAATATAAAAGCAAAAGCCTATTCTATGTATGGTGCAATTTTTGGTTATGGCCCGTTTAACGGCACTCCTTCAAAAAAAGAAAAATTGATTGCTTATGATGTTCCTGTTATGTCAGCGGAAGAATTTCAAAAAATAGAGAATGAACGGATTGCCAGAGCAGAAATTGAGAAAAAGGCAAAAGAAGAAGCTGCCGAACGAGAACGCCAAGCCGAAGAGACACGGCTTGAAGCAGAGAGAAAGGCTGAACAAGAACGAATTGCGGCAGAGCGACAGAATCAACTATTAAAAAAGTATTCCGACATCTGCAAGAATTTTGTATCGAGTGTAGACGGGAATACTGAAGATTTGAAGAAGCTTTCTTTAACGATGGATGGAAACGGAAATCACTTGTTTGCAATTCCTGTATCTTTTCTTTCAGAACATGGAATGGATGAAGAGATTATAATTCGGAATTTTTCTGGTCAAACTATCTCCGTCATAGTTGAGGCAGTATTAAATGGAAAAACTCATTCTTGGAAAAAATGCCTTGTTAAAGCTCAGAGCGAAAATTTATGGACAGGCCAACGAAAATATTACGGTGAAGAACATCTTGAAGGAGAATATGACAACGATATGTCAAAAGAATTTAAGCGGGTCTTTGGCAATGAAGGCAAATTCTCCAAACAAAATCAGAATAGCATCGTTTTTACATTACGACTTGACGATTCGCTTATGATTCAGAAAATTTGTAAAGATGGCGATGACATTTGTTTTGAAATCAGTAGGCAAGAAAACTAAATTATAGGAGCAAAGCATTATGAAACTAATTCTATTACAGGGACCGTCAAACTGCGGAAAAACAGAAACATTCATCAAATTGCGGGAAAAGATTATTTCCGATTTTACTGGCACGGAACTTCATTTTGAAAGAATCAATAACAGCCGAGATTTTCAATCCGTCATCAAGTGCAACAACAAACAAATCGCCTTGTTCTCTATGGGTGATTTAAAAGGTGAATGTATCAAAGCCATTCTGAAATATCTTGGGGTGGATGTTCTTGTCTTGGCAGAAAATTTCGGTTTCAAGATTTCACTTTTCGAAGAAGTTCCTCTAAAACTTTCTTATACGAAAATTTCAGGCGAAGAGCCGCCTGCCCATGTCATTGTCAAAATGTTGAAAAAAACAACGCAGAAAGAAATGGCAAAAGAAGAGGATGCAAAAGTTGAAGAAATCCTTGCCGAAGTGAGGCTAAGTTAGCAAAAAAAATTGCAGCGGGGTTTTGGGTAAGCCCCGCTGGTTTATTACGCGGTCAATTTTAGGAATTCAGCCGGAGTATATACAGGAATTTGTGATTGAGAGTAATCTTTCGTGTTCCGCGTAATAATAGCTTTTACATGAGATCGCTTAGCCACAGAATATTGCACGGAATCTTCAAAGTCTGACCAATGCAAATCTACTGCATAACGGATAGACTTTTCATTGGCGAGCCAACCTCTTATCTTTTGCATCTTCAAGTGTGACAGATGTATCTTTGAAAATCCCCGTAAGACTTTTTGTAATAACAGCCTCTTTCCCATTCCCGCGGGCGAGACGGATTCGCTTGGGCTTTCGTTTGAGAGAGGCTTTTAAGGCCTGAAACAATGACTTGCGCTCATCATAAGAAAAATCATTGATGTGAGCCATAATATCACTTACTGCATAATCTGACATTGCTTTACCTCCAAACTCAGTCTTTTTTTATCATACCACAAATTCCCTAAACCAGATAGACATAAGGCTCGTCATAGTAAGAAAATTTGCTGTCGTGGGTGAGCAGCGTCATGCCGTCGCCTTTTGCCTGGGCAAGCAGGATGCGGTCAAAAGGGTCATCGTGACCTTTACAGCCCTCCTTTTCGTGAATTGTTTCCAGCGCGCAAATATGCCGGTCATCAATGGGGAGCTTTGTAAAGCCCATGGCCTCGCAGTAGTGCATGAATTCCGTGCCGCTCCGGGTGATTGCCTTAGGATGCTTTCTGTGCTTTATGGCAACTTCCCACATTGAGGCGATGCTGTAGTAGAATTCGTTTTCCTTGTTGCTGAGAACAGAAATCGCTTTCTGAGAAAGATTATAAGGCTTGAACAATGTCCAAAGAATTATGTGAGTATCAAGTAAAAATTCCATATTAAACCAAGTCCCCCCATACTTCTTTAAGCTCTTCATCACTCCAGGCACAGGGATCCCAGTTTTCAGCATCGGCCGGAGGAAGTTCCATTTCACCAGCGAACATTCCCAGCTTGTCAATAATACTCTGCTTTGGGAAAAGCGTGATGCGGACGACAGGCTTGCCGGCACGGGCCACGATGACTTCTTCTTCCTCGTGATTTTCCAGCATGGCGATGATTTTTGAGAAATTTGTTTTGGCTTCAAGCACATTCATCTTGCACATAAAAAACGCTCCTTAGTCAAGTTAGTCTTAGTCTTCTTAGCCAAGTATACCTCATTGTGCTTGATTGTCAAGTAAGGGAATTTCCGCTTTTTTATCTTCTTCGCACTTTCCTTATAATCATGCGGACGATTTCGTCTTTTGTGATGACTAAAAGAAGCACTCCCACAAGGGCGAAGGCAAGGGCACAGGCAAAGAGGGGGAGGCCAAATCCAATCAGGCGGCCGTGATTTTCAAAGGCCGGAAGAAGGGCATTCCGCAGAAAATAGGTTGGAATTGAGGCGACAATCGAGAAAATCACCAGCTTTAAGGCGTAGAGCAGTGTACCCATCGTAACGGATTTTACATCAAGATTTTTGTTCTTCTTCAAGAAAATGAAAAGGGCGATTGAGTTTGCGAAACTTGCGATTGAAAGGGCCAGGGCAATTCCCGCCCCGGTTCCGTCATTTCTTAAGAGGACGACCGCAATGGCCAGGGCAATATTCACTGCGAAGCCGATGATTCCTGCCGTCGTGGGAGATTTTGTGTTTCCCTGTGCGTAAAAAGCCGGGGAAATGATTCTGTTTAAGGCGATGAAGAAAAGGCCTGCGATGTGCATTCTGAATGCCACAAGGGTAAGATGCACCGATTCATCAGAAAAGCGATTTGATTTGTAAACCAGTGAGATAATTTCCCTGCCACAGACGAGCGAAAAAAATGTGACCGGAATTGAAATCAATGCCATGATTTTTGAAGCCTGAATCAGCATGGCGTTGAAGTCAGACCACATTTCCTTTTTTGCCAAGCCGCTTAAATCAGGCAAAATTACAGTTCCAATCGAAACTGCGAAAATTCCCAAAATCAATTCCTGCAAACGAAGAGAATATTGAAGGGAAGAAACAATTCCAGTTCCGGCCTTTCCTGCAAGAGCCGTAGAAACGACATCATTAAGCTGGTAGGCGGCCATTCCGATAATCGTCGGCACAATCAGCTTCATTACCCGCCTTGTTCCAGGATTTGAAAATGCCTTGCGCAAAGTCGTAAAATGAAAGGTCCAGCCAGTTTTTAGGACAAAGGGCAGCTGAAAAAGAGCCTGAACGCAGCCACCAGAAATTACGCCGATTGACATTGCCCGGGCAGCCATTTTTGAGCGAAATTCACCGTCTTCGATTGAGCCTGTAAGAATTGGCGTTAGGATATAAGTTGCCGCAATTACGACAGAATTAAAAAGAACAGGAGTAAAGCCTGAAGGTGAGAAAATTTTAACGCCATTCAAAACTCCTTGAAAAAAAGCGGCGATTGAAATGACAATAAGGTAGGGAAACATGATTCGGGTGAGAATTGTAGTCTCCGAAAGCAAAGCCTTGTCGTCGTTGTCGAGAAAAATACGGACTATAAGCGGAGTGAGTAAAATTCCGGCCAAAACAACGCAGGTCGTTAAAAATGTAATCAGCGTAATCGTTGCGCTCAAAAATTCCCGGATGGTTTGTTTTCCGCCCGCAGCTTCTCCGTCTTCAAGATAGCCCTTGAAAGTCGGGATAAAAGCAACAGAAATTGCGTTTTCCGCAAAAAGACGGCGCAAGAGGTTCGGAATCATAAAGGCGATTCCGAAAGCGTCGGCATATTTTGAAGTTCCAAGAAAGGCCGCTTTTGTCATTTCCCGCACGAGACCTAAAATGCGAGAGCAAAGCGTAAAAAATGAAAGGGAAAGCCCCGCTGACAAAAGTGACCGTGATTTTTTTTCTGACATGTTTCTATTATATAGAATAGATTTTTTATTAGCTACACCAGTCCGTATTTCGGAAATCAAAATCCCCCAGATGAGGCAAAAGTTCTTCCGTCCAGAAGCGGTCTTCTATTTTGCGGTCGCCGCTGGTTTTGCCCAAATGCCTGTCAGCACGCACGCCCTTTCCGTGAAAGTCACTTCCGGCCGTTACGAACATGCCGAATTTTCTGGCTACTTCTTCAAGCTTAAAGCCCTCGTTGATTCTGACAGCCGGATGCCAGGCTTCAAGCCCCTGGACTCCGTGCCGCTTGATTTTTTCGATGGTCTCGTCAATTTTTCCCCATGAAACATAAAGTGAAAGAGGATGAGCGATGACAGGCACCCCACCGGCACTTCTGATTGCCTCCACAGCCACATCAAGGTCGGCTCCATCGTGCGAGACATAGTAGGGTCGTCCCTTCCCTAAAAAGCGATCGAAGGCTTCCTGACGCTGCTTTACCTTTCCGATTTTAAGCAAATAACTTGCAAAATGTGGGCGGCCAATCTGGCTTTCTGAGAACATGCTTTCGATTTCTTCAAGAGTGACATCAATTCCGTCTTGCTTCATGCGCTCAACAATCTCACTGTTCCTCTTGTGACGGCTTTCAGTCAAATCAGCAATCACATCTTTTAATTCCTGAGAGTGTTTTCTGAGCCCCAAGCCCAAAAGATGAAATTCCCCGGTTGGCCATCTTACATTTATTTCGATTCCCGGCACAAAAATAATTCCGCTGTCACTTTCTGCACAAGTCTTCGCCGCATCATAAAGTCCGTCAACAGTATCATGGTCGGTCAAAGCCCAGACTTTCAGATTTTTTTGAATTGCATATTGGGCGGCTTCTTTGGGACTAAAAACTCCATCCGAAGCAGAAGAATGAGAATGTAGGTCTATCATAAAGAAAATAATAGCATAAATTTAAAACTTGTGTTATAATAAAGGAAGGAGTTAAAAAAGATTATGCCTAAAGCGATGCAATACACAAAAGGTTCTATTGTATATTTTGAAAACGACAATGATGACAGAGTTTTCATTCTTCAAAAAGGCCGGGTAGTAATTACAACAACAGATGTAGAAACAAAACTCCAGACAACAGAACAGGTTAAGCAGGGTGAATTTTTCGGCGTAAAATCAGCCATTGGTCATTTTCCCCGCGAAGAAACCGTTATGACCCTCGAAGACAGCGTTTGCATTTCCATGACATCACAGGAATTTGAGCTTCTTTTCTGCAACAACAAGCCCCTCATCATGAAGATGCTCAGAGTCTTCTCAAATCAGCTCAGGCAAATACACAAAAAAACAGAGCAGGTTCTTAACAAAAGCGACACAATCAATCAGGTGAGCGGTCTTTTCTCAGTAGCCAAGGCTTTTTACGACGATGGCAAATGGCAGAGCTGCGAGGATGTCTGCAAAACCTACCTTAAATTTTATCCGACGGCACAGCATGTCAGCCAGATTAAGGACATGCTTCTAAAATCAAATGCCTATGTAAAGCGGGGCATTTCTTCCCGGGACAAATTCGAAGACGATGCATCGGCAACTTCTGACAACTCAATCAAACTTTTTGAGTTACCGGCCTTCAAAAGATTCGAAAAGCACTACGAGAACGGACAGGTCATTATCACGGAATTTGAGCGGGGCGAAACCTTCTACCTCATTCAGAGCGGTTCGGTTCAGCTCACAAAATGCGTAAACGAATCAAACAAAAACCTGGACATTCTAAAGCCCGGTGAATTTTTCGGCGAAATGGCAATCCTTGACAATTCTCCCCGTTCGGCAACTTGTGTGGCCCGTGGTCATGTAGAGTGCCTGGAATTCAACAAGGCGAACTTTGAAATGCTCATTACAGGCAATCCACAGCTTGCCCTAATTCTTCTAAAACTTTTCTGCAAACGAATCTACGACCAAAAACGCAGGCTTCGTATTCTTGTAATCGCAGATCCACAGGCTCGCCTAGCAGATGTATTCTGCATGTTCGACGAAATGAATCCTCGTCCGCAAACGGCAGACAGACGGCGAAAATTCCCGGTAACGGAATCCGATGTAGTTCACTGGTCAGGCTTGCCTGCAAGGACGGTAAAAGAAGAGTTGCATCACTTCACCATGTCACGCAAAATCGAAATTTTTGACAACTACATTCTTGTAAACAATATCGCCGATATGCAGCGAATAGTTGATTCAAGAACGAACGTAAAGAAATAAAAAGCAAAAACACTTACAAAAAAAGCTGCCCGATTGGACAGCTTTTTTTTGCTCTACTTCTATGCCTGCAAATCCTTGAAGATTGCCTTTAGCTCATAAACGAATGAATACAAATCGTTGAAGAGCATTTCGTTTTCGCTGGCACACTTTGCGAAGACTTTAAGGTTTTCCTCGTTGACCTTTTCCGTCTTTTTGACATTGCTGATTACATTGTTGATTCCACGGACATTGTTTTCGATTACGGAACCAATTCTTGTAATGTTCATGTTGCTTGACTGGTTTGCCTCCCTAACCTGAGAGAACTTGTTGAGGGTTTCCTCTGTCTGGCTGGCCAGGTTTTCAAGAGCCTCAGTATTGCTCTTGGTGATTTTTTCAAGGTTGGTAATTGAATTTACGAGTTTTTCGACATTGAGATTTATTTCCTCGGATGTTTTGCTTGTGTCGTTAGAAAGTTTCTTTACCTCGTTTGCGATAACGCGGAAGCCCTTGCCTGCAACACCTGCGCGAGCCGCCTCAATTGAAGCGTTAAAAGAAAGTAGGTTTGTCTGGGCGGAAATATTCTGAATGTCATTGATTTGAGAAGAAATGACCTTTGCCTGAGAAATAAGGCTCTCAAATTGAGCGGCATATTTTCTCTGCTCCTGCTCAATCACATCTACGGAATTTCGGAGAGACTGAATCGTCTGGGCAATCATTCCCAATCGATGAATGTTTCCCTCAACGCTTTCAGAAATCTGACGGTTTCCAGCCTCCATTTCACTCGTGTCGTCCAGAAGCTGCTGAAGGGCCTGCTGCTGTTCCTGAGCCGCCTGAGACTGGGCTTCACGGCTTTCCAGGTATTTTTTAAGGAAGTCGCCACCGATAGCATCTTTTGCCAGATATTGAATCAAAGTCTCGACGGTATCGATTCCAGCTTTTACAAGATTTATAGATTCCATTTTTAGTCTCCCATTACCAAGCTGACAAGAGTCTGATTACAGTGTACCCGACCGATTTGCTCGCCATAGCACGAGAAACCGCAGAATGTGGGGAAAGTCTGCCTGTATTTGCGGATAATGCTGTCTGCTATTCCCATTCGGTCAAAAGCCATTGTTCGGGTAATGCAGGTCATAAGCAGGGTGAATTTAGGGCTTGGAATAACCGCTTTAATGCCAGAGCAAGTTTCGTCGCATTTTTTTTCGGGATCGCCTATGTGCATCATTTCCAAGGTTGAATTTGGAACGACCCGGGCAAAAAGCGAGCACGAACCGTCGGGGGCAAAGCCTGCCAGAGCCGCAATGTGGATTGAGCCGTTGATATGGCGGCCAAAGGGATTCTCAAAGGTCATGCCTTCTGCCTGAGACTCAGAGACACCAAGCTGCTGGGCGTAAACCGATTTTGCCCGCTGACCGTTCAGCGAGTAAATGGTACGGTTGATGGTGTCGGACCGGGTAACATAAATTGTCTTTCCGGTCGGGTTGAAAATATCTTCCTGCCTGATGTCGAACTTGCAGGGCGTTTTTACGAAAAGGAAGGCGGCTCCATCCTGGGTTGTTTTTCCGTTATAGCTTACGAATGTTTTGGCCTCGCTGCCAGTAAAACCAGCCGTTCCTCCAGCAAGGGCAAATTTGTCGTTTTGAATGATTGAGTAAAAATTTGAGAGAATCGTTTCTTCGGCATTGAAGACACCGTTGATGAAAGCCACGGCAAAAGCCGACTGGTGGGAAGAAGGATCCCCACAGGAAATTCCAGCAGAGCGGAGGGCGGTTTCGATGTCGGTTTTGCTGCCAACAGGATACTTGCTTCCGTTTTCTACGAGAACGCCTTTTACCCTGGTACGGGAATCGCTCATGGTGGTTAGGACTACGGAATCATTTTGGAATCCGTTAGTGTCAATTTCACCGGCTGTACTTGCACCGATTACTTCTGAATTTGGAAATTTTTCTTTGATTGCAATAGAAAGAGCAGCAAAGTCGTATTTTATTGCAGCCATAAAAATAACGGCATTGTAAGAATCAGGATTGCCCCGCAACTGGCGGAACAAGTCATCGGCTGCCCCTTGGGCATCGCTGATTCTGGTTGAAACTACTTCTTGAACCATAATTATATCCTTGTAAGAATATTTTACAACAAAATTGAAATAAAGTAAAATTTTATTTATAAGATAGTTTCAAAGCCAGAGAAAAAATCATGCCGTCCGCCCCCCTGCCACTCGTGAGAGGTCCAAGAGGAAGATAAATGCGGAAATCCCCGCCGATTTTCCAGACCGGGGAAAGAATGTATGAATAAGAAAGTAAAAATTCAGGATAGAGGAAGTTTAAGTCGCTGAAAAATCTTCCGTTTATGTCGGATACATCATCGCTGGCCCTGCTGCCTGTGTCCCGGTTTGGATCGTCAGAGGATACGCCGTTTGAAAGAAAACCGTGGCGGAAAAGAAAGGCAAGGCCGCCCGAAAGCGAAAGGAGGTGCTTTTGGCTTTGTCCCAGGCAAAAGCTATAGCCGCCAGTAAAGTCAAGCATAAATGAAAGGACGGTAGCCGTACGATTTTCCACTTCGGCAGGGCGGGCTTCACTTCCGTCCCAGAGATAGTAATTGGAAAAAAAAGACCCGTGAACCTGGGCAAGAACCATGTTTTCAAAACGGAAGTCTCCGCCAAGTCCCAGAGAGTACATTATCGGTGAGGGAGCAGATTTTGTGGAATTTTGGGTGTTTACCATGAGATTAGGGCCTGCGGTGACAAAAAAATCCGTATCCATGGCTGAAACAGGAGCGAGAAAAAGAAGAAAAATGACTGACAATACAAAAAATTTCTTCATAAGCAAAGCGCAAGGGGGTGTAACCCCTTTAGTTGCAGAGTGAGCCAGGGCGAACGGCGCAATGAGCGTTAGCGAAGGGTGAAAGCCCCGACCGCCACTTGTGGCGGATGCGCCCTTATATTCTACTTTGAATAGAACAATTTTTCCATATCAACGGTGAGGAATCCGGCACGACCTGTCTTGTAGAAGTCACTTTCTTCCCATGAAACCAGAAGATACTTGCCGCTTATGGCAAAGGCCTGGTAAGAGTATCGCTGGGGAAGTTTTGGCAGTCGGAAAGCCACTGTTTTTCCATTGTTAATCAAAGGATAGCCGTCCAGAGAGCCTGCAAAGTAAGTCGTTCCGTCACTGAATACGGCGCAAATCCAGTTGTCCTTGATGATTGCATTTGCCGCGCTGCCTTCATCTTCGTCCCCGGCTGAAAAATATCTGGGGGAAGAGCCTCCAAAGTCGTGGCAAGTTAGCAAAAAGCTGAAGTCTTTTGGGATTGATTTTAAAAGCGTCTTCAGGCGGCCTGGAGCCTTTGAGAAGTCTTCTGGAGTCACGAGATTTCTGTAGCTCGACTCTGAAATTTCCGAGACTTTTATGCTTGAGCTGTCACTATTGCTGGAAAATGGCTGGACGCTGGCCAAATCTACCAGGGATTTCCACTTGATGTAATGGAAAGAAACCTTGTCGTTTTTCGTTGACTTTACCGAGCTGAACCAGTCGCTTCCGTCAAAGAAAGTTCCAGTGACTTCCCCGCTCTGCTCTATGTTAAGCTCGCCGTAAGTAACGACGGGGTAAAACATTTTTTGCGCAAGGGAAAGGCGGATTATATGGCTCTGGTTCTGATTCTGGCTTCTGTTAGCCGTCTTGTTGAAAAATGAATTTTTGACCAGGGTAAAGTAAGGTACATTCCCCTCGAAAACAAGGTTTCCGGCAGTTGAGTCCGAAAAAAGCTGGTAATCCTGAATCAAAACAGGATTGTCAGTATTGTCGAAATAAAGGGCACCAAGGTGATTGACCAGCATAATAGCCTTTCCGTCAGCAGTAACATTTCCGTCGCAGATTCGCACGCTTTCGGTCCATGGTCTTAGGGAAGTTATGGCCGAGTGCTGGGGCAAGTCTATTTCGTTAAAGGTGTCGTTGGCAAAGAAAAACCATTTGTGGTCGCTGGACTTTTGCTGCATCTGCATTGGCTCTTCCTTGACCTTTGCCTTGTTAGAGCAGGCCGTAAGGATAAGGCAGACCGAGACAATCTGAAGGATTATTTTCGACAATTTCATGTATATATTATCGGATTCTTAGCCTTTCAACTTAGACATTTCCGTCTGGCAAAGCTGGTCACACCTCTCGTTGTACTGAACTCCGGCATGTCCCTTGACCCAGTTCCATTCCACATTCAGGGCATTGTTGAGGGCATCCAATTTTTGCCATAGCTCTTGATTTAAGACAGGCTTTTTTGCGGCCGTTTTCCAGCCGTTTTTCTTCCAGTTGTGAATCCAGCTGGTAATGCCGTTTTTTACATACTGGCTGTCTATATTTACCTGAATTGGGGAAGAACGAAATCGCTCGGTGTTGTAAATGGCAGAAAGGGCAGAAATTGCGGCGGTAAGCTCCATGCGGTTGTTTGTGGTGAGTTTTTCGCCCCCGGAAAGCTCCCTGGCCTCCCCTTCCGCAATTACAACGCAGGCCCAGCCTCCGACTCCGGGATTTCCCCAGCAGCCGCCGTCAGTATATACGATGATTTTTTCGCCCAGAGCAGGGCTTTTCATCTGGTCAAAAGAAAGTGTATTTTCCATAGCGAAAGAAGTATATCAAAAGGAAGTGGGGAAGTCTCTCCCCCAGTCCCGCTCTTAGTTTGCAATCAGTATTTTGCTTTCGTGGGAAACTTCGTAAGTTTTGCCGTTTACAGTCCATTTTCCGGCGGGAAGGTTGCAGAGGACAAGTCTCATGCCTTTTTTAACTTCTTTTTCGGGAAGGGAAATTGCTGGGTTTTCGCTTTTGCCGTCATCTTCGCTTTTGCCGTCATTTTTCTTCTTTCCCTTGTAAAAGCCCAAGGCAAATTCTTCAGAAAGGGCAATGTCAAAGTCCTCTGTCTGAAGCAGGCGAATTTCCTCAGCCGGGAGGCCTTTTTCGCCTGAAAAAACTTCCATGGCGTTAAAAAGAGTCTGACTTTCATTTTTTGTCCCGGAAGATGATATTTCCACCCTGCCCCAGCCAGACTCGCTTTTTTCATTTACGGCCTTTTCGCTTCCACCAGAATAATTTTTCCCCGCAATTTCCCACTGATGGCCTTTTCCGCCGATTTTTTTAATCTGCGGACTTTGCGGAAGGAGAACGATGTTTTTCAGTCTTCCTCTTTCTTCTCCACTAGAGACAGTTATTGTATTTTCCTGAATTATTGGCTCAGAAAGAGTGTTCAGGAGAAAAATGCCTTTTGCAAGTGAATCTACCTGGTCATAGACAAAAAAATAAAGTGGTTTTTTTTCATCGCCTGTAAAAAGTGCCAGCATGGAACGGTGAACAAAAGAGCTTTCATCATAAGCATTGGAAATATCACCGGCAAGAAAAACAAGGCCTTTACCGTCCTTTAAGTTGTCATAGCGGGCAGTGATTTTCGCCCGCTTATACTTTCTGTCAGAAAGAATTTGCTCAAAATTTTTCGCCTCAGGAAGGGGACGCTGAAGGCCGTAGCCCTCGTATGTATCTGGCGTAAGCTGAAGCAGGATTGTGTTTTTTGAAACCGATGAATGGTAAAATTTCTGGGTGTGCTCTGCCCTGTAGCCGCCATTTTTGTCTTTTCCGCCGCCTGAGACATAAAAGCCTGCCGTTGAGGCCAAAAGACCATTGCAGAATATCTCGAAACTTCCCGCATCCTGATGCTCATGGTTGGCCTGGGCATACTCGCCGATTTTAAGGTGAAGGGCAGCCACATTTTTGCCGTCCCAGGCTGAAAAAGCAAAGTATTCTCCAAGGGGCGAGGGAGCGTAATAAAGGCTTGGCAGATTTTTGTAATCAAGGGGAAGCAAAGCGACATCATTAAAGATTAGGAATTGCACCGGGGTAAGCAGCTCGTCATTTTCGCCATTTTCGTTGTACTTAAACTTTGTGAAATTATCCAGGCCTTCTCTCGCAAAGAATTTAGCATAAGGGTCTTTTGAGAGTGAATAATGCAGAATAGCATTAGCCGTATATCTAAATGAGTTATAAATCATTTTTTCAATGGAGTGGTCATCCCCGATGTGCCAGGTCATTTTGTCGGGACGAATATTATAGAGAAAATAATGGCTCCAAAGGGCCGCCTTTCCCTGGTAAGGGTCTTCTGCCCCCATAGCCTTTATCATAAGGCAAGCCCACAAATCAAAAATTGAACGGTAGGGGCCGTAGCCAGTCCCCTGAAAATTCGGGGCGTGGGATTCATAAAAAAAGAGCCGGGCAGGAACGAATTCCGAATAAAACCTTGATGCAGACATTTCCCATAAATCCTTGTGCTCATCGTACATGGAGATTGCGGCGGCAAGATAAGCCCTTAACAGCTGACCTTCCGCAGAATGTCCCGTAACTGACTTTCCCTTCAAGGGCGGATAACCAATCTGAAGTTTTTTCATAAATGAAACAGTCTGTTTGTAAAGCTCGGCTTTTTCTTTTTCGGACAAGGCTGAATAAGCCCAGTCATAAATTTCTGCGGCAGTGAGAATCATCTGACCGTAAGGGCGGTAATCGTCGTAAATTCCTGTAAGGTCTATTGAATTGCAGCAATTAAGGAAAGTTTTATAGGCCCAGTCACAATATTTTTTTTCTCTCGTGAGGGCATATTTGAAGGCCGCTGCCTCAATAGCCGCCACAAGCTTTCCAGACCACCTGAAGCTGCGTTTTTTTACGCTGGTGAAGCCACTTTCTTTTCCAAAATATTCGGCAAGGATTTTTTCACTTTCCGTAAATGCGGGAAGATTTTCGGGATGATGAAGGTTTTCTTTTATCTGGGAAAGTTTTTCCTCAGTAAAAAGAAGGCGGGGATGGATTTTTTCCGGCGGATTGACGGGAAGAGTCTGACAAAAAAGCCTGGCTGAAAAAAGACAGAATATAAATGGAATAGAAATTGCTTTCACAAAAGTAAGTATAAAACGAAAAAAAGAATTCTGGCAAATAATCACGGCAGTTTTTGCGACAAAAAATCGCGCCCCCTGATATTTCAACAAGTTTCATGCATGAAGATGACTTTTCCGTCTGTTTTTATTTTTGAGAGTATGCTAGAATATGTTTTAAGGAATATAAAAAATGCTGAATGTAGATACAATCAAAAACGGTCTGGTCATTGACCACATCAAGGCGGGCTTCGGGCCTCAGATTTTTCACTTTTTGGGACTGGACAAGGCTGATTTTTCTTGTGCCCTCATCATGAATGTGGCATCAAAAAAGTCTGGCAAAAAAGACATCATCAAAATTGACAACATAATCAACATCGACTATTCAGTTCTGGGTTTCATCGACCCTAACATCTGCATCAATGTCATCAAAGACGAGAAAATCGTCCGCAAAATCAACATGGAACTGCCGGAGCGAGTGGAAAATGTCATTCACTGCAAAAACCCTCGCTGCATCACCGTTACGGAAAACTACGTGCGTCCAGTTTTCAAGCTGATAAACAAGGAAAAAGCCCAGTACGCCTGCGAATACTGCGATGCACTCTACGCAGCCGGCTCAATCGACTAAAATCAGGTAAATATATAAACCCCAAGAAAGTGATATGAACTATTTTTCAAAAATTGTAGCAGCTTACAACAAAACGAGTTTAATTCTTCGTATTCTTATCGGAATTGTAATAGGTGCCCTGTTCGGAATCTTAATTCCATCTCAGTTATGGCTTGGAGTTTTAGGTGATTTATTCGTCGGCGCCCTCAAAGCTGTTGCCCCGGTTCTCGTTTTTGCCCTCGTAGCCACTTCTCTGGCAAAAGGAGGTACGAAACTTGACCGTCGCTTCAGAACTGTTCTTTTTCTCTATATCATAAGCACTCTGCTGGCTTCATTTGTAGCCGTTGCGGCAAGTTTTCTTTTTCCTCAGACAATCACTCTCGCACGGAAAACAGTGGCAAACTCTGCTCCAACAGGAATTGGAGAAGTCTTAAAGAATCTTCTGATTAATGCAGTTTCAAATCCAATTGATTCTCTGGTTCGCGCAAATTACATTGGAATTCTTGTGTGGGCTTCCCTTTTTGGTCTTGCAATTAAATCATTTGTAAGCGAAAACACAAAACAGTGCATGACAGATGTGGCAGAAGCAATTTCAAAAATTGTCCGCTGGATTATTAACCTCGCTCCTTTCGGAATCTTTAGCCTTGTATTTATGACCGTTGCAACAAACGGAATCGGTATCTTTAAGAATTACGGTTCTTTGCTCGCCCTTCTGGTCGGTTCAATGCTCTTCATGGTTTTCGTCGTTTCACCTCTTATCGTAGCAATAAACCTTCGCTGCAATCCTTATCCACTTGTCTGGAGATGTGTAAAAAACAGCGGTATCACAGCATTCTTTACGAGAAGCTCAGCCGCAAATATTCCAGTCAATATGGAACTCTGCGAAAAATTAGGCTTAGACAAAGAAATGTATTCAGTTTCAATTCCTTTGGGCGCTACAATCAATATGGATGGTGCGGCAATCACAATCGCCGTTATGACTCTTGCAGCGGCTCACACATTAGGAATTTCTGTTGATATTCCTACAGCCATTTTTCTCTGTCTCATGGCCACATTGGGTGCATGCGGAGCTTCCGGTGTCGCAGGCGGTTCCCTTCTTTTGATTCCCATGGCCTGTTCACTTTTCGGCATTTCAAACGACATCTCAATGCAGGTCGTTGGAGTGGGTTTTATCATCGGAGTCGTACAAGACAGTATCGAAACAGCACTCAATTCATCTTGCGATGTTCTCTTTACTGCAACCGCCGAATATAAATCATGGTTGCGCCAGGGCAAGCCACTTCCAGAATTTTAAAAAAAATAGAATAATTCCTCTTTGACTCAGAATTGTATTTTGAAGCAGCTTACAGACTTTTTCTTTTATTTTCACCTCGAATCACAATCTGAGACTGACTCTTATCGACGATGCTTTCTTCCATAATGATTTCGCCGATTTCATCTGCTGTCACGCTTCCTGAAAGAATGTTCTTTACGCTGTCGATTTTGCCCCGAACATCTGCATGAACTGAAGAACGCTCAAAAGCCAGGTCGCAGCCTTCCATGGTGCAATTTTTAAGCACAAGATTCTTGCAGTAACAGAAGGGCTGGGTTCCGATAATGTGGCAGTCAATCAGGGTAAGGTTTTCTGAATACCAGCCCAGATATTCGCTTTTGATTACGCTATTTTTGACAGTCACATTTTTTGTGTGCCAGAATGCGTCTTTTGTATCCAGTTCTGAGTCACTAATCTCTATGTCCCGGTCATACTGAAAAGAATATTTTCCTTTCATTTTAAGGCCGGTGATTTTAGCATTTTCCACCTCAAAGAAGGGATATTCTGAATCGCTGATTGTCGTATTTTCAATTACAAGATTTTTGCATTTCCAGATGAATTCCGGGGACGAAACCTGGCTATTTTTAAGGATAATGTCCTCACATTCCCTCAAGGCTTTGATTCCATTCAGCTTGCAGGAGTCAATTTCAATTTTTTTATCGTACCAGAGGGCAGCCCGGCAGTTTTCGGTCAGCTCGCATCCCTTGATTTTAGCCTCTGTCACATGCCAGAAAGGATAGCGGAGGTTCATAAAGCAGTCCTCCACGCTGATTGCTGAGGCTTCCTTTAGGGCTGATTCGCCGTCAGCTGGCCCGTCAAAGCGACAGTTTTTTACTAGAGCATTTTTCACGCCATAAAGGGCTCGTTCCTGGTCAAAAGTCTGATTCTCAAAGTTGCATTCAAAATTCATATTGTATTAAATATAATTAAACAGAGCCAATTCGGCAAATTTTTTCTTGCGAATGTTTTTGGACTGAATTTACTCTAGTCCCAAAAGGAAAAGCTGTGCTATACTATAAGTCATTATGAAAAAAAATTCTTCTATTCTGATTATTTATAACGCACGTCTGGTCGATTCAAAAATGGACGGCAATGGCACCATCATCATTGCTGAGGGTAAAATCCGCGGAATCACTCTGGGCGAATGTAAAAGCGCAAAAAACGCCCTACTTTTGGCTCAGGCTTTCCTTACAGAAAGTGAGTTTGAGTCAGCTCCAGAGCTTTACGATGCAAAAGGCTTAACACTCATGCCTTCTTTCATCGACATGCATGTTCACTTCCGCTATCCGGGGCAGACTCAAAAGGAAGATTTGGATTCAGGCCTTCATGCGGCAGTTGCAGGCGGTTACGGTACGGTCGTACTCATGCCGAACACAAATCCAGTAATTTCAGACCGTGAACTTGCCAAAAAAGTCATGGAAGAGGCAAATTCCAAAAATCTTGCCCGGGTTTTCCAGACTGTCAGCATTACGAAGAATTTTGAGGGAAAAGACACAAGCTGTCTCGATTCACTCACAAACGATGAATTTCCTGTAATCACCGAAGACGGTCACGATGTAGATTCCGCCGCCGTCATGCTGGAGGGAATGAAAAAGGCCGGCGAAAAAAACATCATTGTAAGCTGCCATTGCGAAGATCCGTCGCTAGCACAGGCCGCCCGGCCATACCGCCAGCGGGCACTTGGCTTCATGGAGCAATACGGAATTCCAGCCGGAAAAGTAAATGTCGAAACGCCCAATGTTCCGGCCTCGGTAAATTTTGAAATCGACGGAAACCTTACAAAGGCCAATTCAATTCTAGCCCTGGCAGAAGACACGGCCACGCTCCGCAATATCGAAATTGCAAAAAGTGCAGGCTGTCACATTCACATCTGCCATTGCTCGACAAAAGTCAGCATGGATGCTGTTCGCCGGGCAAAGGAAGAAATTAGCTGGGGAAACACGCCGCATGGCTTTGACTGTACGGTTGAAGTCACGCCCCATCATTTAGGGCTTGTCGGCACAGACGCTCCCAACATCAGGGCTCTGGTAAATCCACCTCTCCGAAGTGAAGACGACCGTCGGGCAATTATCGAAGCCCTCCGTGACGGCACGGTGGACGCAATCGCCACAGACCATGCCCCCCACACCCAGGAAGACAAGGCAAAGGGAGCACCAGGCTTTACCGGAATAGAAACGGCCTTTGCCGTCTGCAACACAATCCTCGTAAAAAAAGAAGATTTTTCACTTTCAAAACTTTCCCGCCTTATGAGTGCAAATCCAGCCAGACTTTTAAGAATCAATGCAGGCCGTCTCAAAGTCGGCTACAATGCAGATTTGGTTCTTGTAAATCCAGATGAAGACTGGATTGTAAACAGCGAGAATTTTGCCAGCAAGGGAAAATCCACTCCCCTCGAAGGAAAGCAGCTTACAGGAAAAGTGCATGCGACCTTCTTTGGCGGAAAAAAAGTGTTTTAACTGAATCTTCACAATACTTGTCATGCTGACTTTTTCAGTATGATTCTCGGAGTTTTTTATGTATAGCGAAAAATTTCTTCGGGTTCTTTCCAGGCAATACCCCACCGAAAGAGCCGTAATTTCTGAAATCGTCAATCTTCAGGCAATTCTCTCCCTGCCAAAAGGCACTGAGCACTTTTTGACAGACATTCACGGCGAATTCCAGCAGTTTTCACATGTATTGCGAAACGGCTCAGGTTCCATCAGGACAAAAATTGAAGAAGTTTTTGGCAACACAGAAACGGCAAGCACCAAAAGAGCGCTGGCAACGCTGATTTACTACCCCAAAGAAAAGCTTGAGATCGTTCGCCAGACAGAAAAAGGCGAGGATTTAAAGGACTGGTACACAGTCACCCTGCACCGCCTTGTGGCAATGCTCCGCCGGGTTTCATCAAAATACACCCGCTCAAAAGTTCGCAAAATCATGCCAGAAGATTTCGCCTATGTCATCGAGGAGCTGATTACTGAAAAGGAAGAGCTGACCGACAAGCAGGCCTACTACAACTCTATATTGCAGACCGTAATCAGAATCGGGGCGGCTGAAGCCCTTATCGAAGCCTTATGCAACATGATTCAGACCCTCGTAATCGACCATCTGCACATTATCGGAGACATTTTCGACCGGGGACCAGGGCCTCATCAGATTCTCGACAAGCTCATTCATTATCACTCCATGGATATTCAGTGGGGCAACCACGATGTAGTCTGGATGGGTGCTGCCGCAGGAAGTAAAATCTGCATCGCCAATGTGGTCCGCCTTTGCGCCCGCTACAACAACCTTGATGTCCTCGAAGAAGGCTACGGAATCAACCTCACGCCCCTCGTCACTTTCTGCATGAAGGCCTACGGCCACATGGACAGGCACGCCGTTCATAAGGCTATCTCCATCATTCAGTTTAAGCTTGAAGACGCAATGATTCGCCAGAATCCAGAATTTGAAATGGATAAGCGGCTCATCCTCGACAAAATCAACTGGGAAAAAGGCACAATCACCATAGACGGAAAAGAATGGCCGCTGAATTCAACAAATTTAAACAATGATTTTCCGACCATAGACCGCAAAAACCCGGCAAAACTCAACGAAGACGAAATCATGGTGATGAACCGCCTGGCCTATTCTTTTATGCACTGCGAAAAATTGCAGAATCATGTGAAATTTCTCTACAAAAAAGGCAATTTGTACAAGGTCTTCAACGGAAACCTGCTTTACCACGGCTGTATGCCCCTTGATTCAGAAGGAAAATTCCTTAAAGTCAATATTTTCGGCAAGGAATTCTCCGGCAAGGCTCTCTATGACGAGCTTGAAGTCTGGGCAAGAAAGGGCTACTTTTCAAAGCCTGGTTCAAAAGAAAAGGAAAGGGGCGAAAGCATTCTCTGGTATTTGTGGACTGGGCCTAAATCGCCATTATTCGGCAAAGACAAAATGGCCTGTTTTGAAAACATGTTCATTGAAGACAAGGCCGCCAGTAAGGAACACAAAAATCACTATTACGACGAAGTTGAAGATGTGGCCACTGTTGAAGCAATCCTCACGGAATTCGGACTCGACCCGAAGACCGCCCACATCATAAACGGCCATGTCCCTCAGGAAGTCAAAAAAGGCGATTCACCGATTAAATGCGGCGGAAAGCTCCTGATTATCGACGGAGGATTTGCCGCAGCCTACCACGAAAAAACAGGAATCGCGGGTTACACTTTAGTCTGTAATTCTTACGGACTGCGCCTTGTGGTGCACGAAAAATTCACCAGCTGCGACCAGATGATAGCCACGGACAGCGACATCGTTAGCGACACGATTACGGTCGAAAAATTCCCCAGCCGCCACTATGTCGCCGACACAGACCGAGGTCTGGAAATCAAAGAGCAGATTGCAGAGTTGGAAGATTTACTTGAACTCTACCGAAGGGGTCAATAAAAAAAAGCGTTCGAAAACTAGAATGGTTTCCGAACGCTTTTTTTTACCAGCCGAAACGCAAGCCAACAAAGGCCCCGTAGCCGTCTCTCTTAAAACTTGAAACAAAGGTCGTTCCGCACCAGCTGGCCTGAGCCATAATCTCAATGGCACGGAAGTTAAAGCTAAAGCCAAATCTCTGCTGGAATATCTGATTCTGATATGCCGTTCCAAGATTGAAGTTAAAAATATGTTTGACCACAGAAAGCCTAAAATCAAGGGCATATTCAGGATAGAAAGTTGCCTCTGCCGAATAGGGGTTTCTTACAGCAAAGCCAATGGCGGGCTTAATCTTGAACCAGTCGCCGAAAGGCATGTAAGTCGCATTCAGCCCAAGCTTGAAGGGGCGGTGAATATCGCGGCTTTCATTTGAATATGTAAAATCATCATGGCCGGAGTCGCTTCCGTGCTCCTCTGTGTCATTGAGATAACCAAGGGCATTTGTTTCGTAGAAATAAGCCCAGACTCGGGTACTCATTTTGTGCTTTAATGTGCCTGCAACCAGAGGAATTCTCGTGTAAAGACCTGCGTTAAGACTTTCGAGCCAGTTTCGCTCGGCTTCAATAGAAAAATCAAAGCCACCATGAGAAAGAAGCCTTCCTGCACTAAGATTCAAATCATCGAAATGTTTGCCGTTTTCGATGAAGTCATGCATGTCGAGTGCCGTATAAATGTCTATGTTTGCCTCTGCCTCTGCGCGAATGGCTCCGCTGGAATCGGATTTGACGGAAGCTGTTGCCGTAGTCTTTGGAATATAGAAAATCGGGGCAAAATAAGTCGGCGTGAATTTTATACCGATATCCTTGATTATTGTTTGGAAAGAAGAGCCAATGCAGATGTAAGACTCAGCGGCTCCATCAACATCGCTCGTCCGGCTTTCTCCGACAGAAAGACCGTCTGCAAGAATATCGAACATGTCTTTTCCAATGTTGAAGCGACCGATAGTCTCCACATTGGTGAAGAGCGAAAACCTGAAGCGGCTGCTCAAATTCAAATTGATGAAAACCGATTCCTTATTGTAAAGCCCAAGAGAAAATCCGTCTTCAGGAACATCAGAAGCAATTTTTTTAAGGTCGAAAACAAGATTTTTCTTCAGTATATCCTTTAGCATGAAATTGCTGTTTGCGAAGGCCGCATTTGCGTCAATTCCAAGCTCAAAAATTCGGAAGGGTTTTGAAAGCAAATCTCCCTCAAATTCCGCAGAAAAAAGAGAAGAAGAGCAGAAAAAAGCCATGGCCGAAAGTAAAAGTGACTTCAAAACATTTTTTTTCATAATTTTTTCCCTCCCCTACTTAGACCAAACTTCAACTGGAATATTTTCATCGAATTCAAGATGAACTGTTCCACTTATGTCAAATCCGCCATTTCTAGGAATATATTGAACCTGCGAATTAGTACCGTCTGTCGGGACCTCGATTTCTGCGCAAATTTTCGGAATAAACGGATAACCTTCTTTTGAAAGAATCTTTGAAATTTCATTCTTCGAGAGGTTCAAAGACTGCATACCGTCGGAGATTTTCAGTTCTTTTCGGTACTTCTTGTAAGGGTCAGTCTCTTCTTCATTTGGATCAAAGACTGGCTTTATTGTCGTTCCGTCAGTTTCGACCGTGTATAGGTAAAGTTTGACATTCAAATCTTCATCCGCTTTGTGAGTCGTTCCCGAAGGATCTTCATACTCTTTTTCATTCAGAATAAGATTATTGTTGATATGATATGCGATATAAGAAGCTTTCAGACCTTCCGCATACTTATAAAAGTCCGTGTCCTTTGCTTCGCTACGGTCAAACAAATCTTTATTTAAATCTGCCCGCTCATCTGCATCTTTAGTAAGTGAGATTACATCTTTAATCTTAATCCAGCCATCGGGAGAAGAATCCGTAGTCGGAATATCATAATTATCTTCAAGCTGAATCTGCAACGGAAGAACCAGCGCAAGAGAGACTGAAATTTTTGCATCGGTCTTTTTCAATTCTTCTATTGCATCACCGTCAAGGTTAATAACGCCTTTGCTTTTTTTAGGATCCAGATGAAGGTCGTATGAAATCTTAAGGTTGTCAGGTCTGTCGTTCAAAAGTTTTGAGATTTTGCCATCTGGGATTTTGTGAGAATAACCTCGTCCCTCATCATTCCGGCGTATTACATCAGGATCGGTGATAAGTTTTCCTAGATTTTTAGCAGCAGCCTGAGCGAAACTGATTATCGGAATTCGCATTTCCATAGAACCATTTTTTTCTGGCTCTTCACCCTCATCTCCCAAGAAATACAAATCTTGATATGCAGTACCCTTCTCATCAGTATAAGAGGCATGAATCTTTCCAACGATTTCAAGATCCTGCAAGGCCTCTGATTTTATATCAGGTTTTGAGACGAAAAGATAACCTTCAACTTTTGAGCCATCATCAAGGGTTGAGTCCGCAAATTTTATATCCTTTATAAGATCCTTGCCGTCACCTTTCATTATGTCACTCAAAAGAGTAGAGAAATTCAAGCCAGTGTCTTCGTTTCCAGAGAAGTTAGCAAGGTCTTCCAATTTAATTTTGATGTTTTTAAGTTTTGTAATTGAACAAATACCGCTCATAACAAGTTCGGTTTTTTCACCAGCAGAAGTATCGGCAAAGATAATTGTTGCATTTTCAAGTGCGACTTCCAGCCAGCTTATGTTTGTCTCAGTGTAATTACTTGTATCGCCAGGAGTAACAGAAGATGTATCATAGGTGTAAGTTTTTTCTGGAACAACTCTTAGGTCGTCCAAAGTAGCCTTTTTATAAAGCGCATAGCCTTCTGGAGTATCTGTATCCGGGCTGAATTTATCATTTGAAATATTTACGCCACCAGTAATCGTGAAGTTCGATTTTTCAACTTTAATTCCTGACCATCCCTCTGGAAGTTTACAATAGAAATCAAGCTCACCTTTTTCGATTGTTGCTTCCTGAAGGCTTTGATTAAGACCTGCGAGTTCAAACTCTTTAGGAATGTAGATTCGACCATTTTCACCAAGGTCAGAGTGAGACATAGTTAGACCTGTGATTTTGTCAATCTGGAGATTTTCAGGCCCCATTTCGATTTCATAAGTATGAGTAACACCTAAAGTTCCTCCAGAAAGAGAGCCTTCAACAATTATGTACATATTCTGAACAATTGGTTTTCCGGCCAAATCAAGTCGTATTGTATTTCCTGGAGCACATTCTTCGTTATCACTAGCAGCAATTATCTTTGAATGGTCATTTGCATTAACAAGAACAATTCGCGCCTGCATACTGAAACCTTCAGAAATAGGGGTGGAATCCGTCTTTTTAATAACAATTTTCATTTTTCCACTACGGACAATCATTTCCGTAAAATTTGGAGTTGTAATATCAAAAGTAAAACCTAAATCCGAAATCGAGCGAGGCCCAAGCTCGGCTGGTTCGACCATAGGGAATGGCTTGCCACCTTTAATTGTCAAAGTATCCGAAATCGACTCATTAAAATCCGGCGCAGTGAATTTAGTCTCAGGAATTTCAATCTTTTCAAGATTTGTGTTCTCAATATTCTTATCGCCAATCGACAGTGGAATCTCTTTAATCGGATAATTGATAATATACTGCATGACAGCCGATTCACTTATCTTGCCGTCTATTGGAGGATTGTACTCATAGACTTCCGGCTTGTTTTGAGTTTCGCTTTCTGAACTGGTATTCTTTTTGATATTGTCATCCAAAACTCTCTGGATTTCTTCGATGCTTGCTTTTTCACGAATTTTGATGTCGCCGTTTCCCAGTGGCAGCGCAAACCTTGCGCCAGTTTTTACTGAAATTTTCTCCGGAATTTCCAGGCCAGAAAAATCATCACAGGCAAAAAAGAAAAGAAGGGGAATTGCACTTAAGAAAAGAAAAAGCTTTTTCATGACAGCCTCCATGAGGTTTTAACAAGAATAAGTATCGTCTTATTTTATTATAACTCAAAAGCAAAAAAGTGTCAGAGAAATTCGAAAAAAAAGCCTCGCACGAAGGCAAGGCTTACAAAATACGACGCAGATTTACGCAGATGAACGCGGATATTAGTTTTCAATCTGTGTGAATCTGCGTTTATCTGCGTCTAACTTTTATTTTTTCATCTTAGCGAAAGCAGCTGCGAACGGGTTGTAAGACATTCCGTCATCGCTGCCGAAGTTACGGTTGCCGTTGTTGCGCGGGCGGTCGTTATATTTGTGGCTGTCCAAAAATGGACAGCCTTTTTTTAGTTTAGCCGACCGATTAGATATGGAAGGGCTTTTTCAAATTTTACGCCATACCAGTGGTCTTTGTCTCCGGCAGTCAGTTTTATGGCCTCAACAACCACATCCGCTCCAAGGCTCGCCGCTTCGAAAAGTGTTTTTCCGCGGAGAAGACTTCCTGCAAGCACTGAGGCATACAAGTCACCTGTGCCGTGGGAAGATACAGGCTGTCTCTCGTTAAAATAGTATTCGATTTTATTTCCGTCATAAACCGCAATTCCCAGCTCTTTTTCAGCGAAACTTACGCCTGTCAAAACAACATTTTTTGCTCCCAGGGCGTGAAGATCGCGGCAGTTTTTTTCAATGTAAGATTTATCGTATCCGCTTGCGATGTATTTCTGCCCCAGTAGAAAACTTGCTTCGGTCAAATTCGGCATTATAACATCTGCCCCATCACAAAGTTTTTTCATTTCCTTCGGGAAATCTTGGTCAAAACCGGGGTACATTTTTCCGTTGTCGGCCATCACCGGGTCAACGATTCTCAGAGCGCCTGGTCTTGCGTTTTTTTTCATAATCTCAAGAATGTGGGGAATCTGTGCTTTTGAAACATATCCTGTATAAAAAGCATCAAAATCGATTTTTTCAGAGAGCCACCTGTCAAGAATTTTCGGCATATCTTCAGTCAAGTCGTGAAAAGTCCAGCCGGAATATCCTGCCGTATGATTTGAAAGCACCGAACTTGGCAGAATTGCTGTCTCAATTCCACAAGCAGAAATTACAGGAAGAGCGACCGTGAGCGAGCACTGGCCTACACAAGAAATATCCTGAATCGTTAGAAGTCTTTTGTCCATTTTTATCATATCTCCTTTTTTGTATGCAAAGATAATAGTCTTAATCTGGTATTAGATATATATTCAAAATTAAATAACTTTTATATAATCAGATTGTGATTACAGTAGATTTTGCAAAATGCGCCAACCTTTCTCTTACGGATTTTCTGGTGGAAGAGATAAAAAAGCAGATTCTTGAGGGAAAAATCCTTGAAAATGAAAAATTGCCCTCAAAACGCTCCCTTTCCCTGCACCTGGGGGTGAGCGTAATAACTGTTCAGAATGCCTATGAAAGGCTCATTGATGCCGGTTATCTTTATTCGATAGAAAAGAGGGGCTTTTTTGCCAGCGGACTTGCAAATCATCTGAAGTCGAAGAAAAGCATTGAAATTGTGGGTGGAAACGGTCAGACAGCAGTTTTTGCAGATGAAGGAAAAATGTCTGAAAGCCGGTATTTTGCTGATTTTGCCAGTAATTCTGTGGCCAGCGGTAACTTTCCCTTTTCCCTATGGTCTAAAACTATGAGACAGGTGCTGAATTCAGGGAACGAGAATCTCCTTAAAAAATGCGACGTTTTTGGAAGCCTTGAGTTACGGCGCGCGATTTGTCATCATCTCAAAGATTTCAGGAATATGGAAGTTTGTGAAAATCAAATCGTAATAGGGGCGGGAAGTGAATCCCTTTATTCCATGCTTGTGCAGTTTTTTGGGCGAGATAATGTTTTTGCGGTGGAGAATCCCGGTTACAGAAAAGCGGCGGAGTTTTTTAAAATCAACGGAACGGCCTGCGTTCACATCGGAATTGATGAGAAGGGGATTATTCCTGAAGAACTTGAGAAAAGCGGGGCTGATATTGTGCATATTTCGCCTTCCCATCATTTTCCAACAGGCATTGTGATGAATTTTGCGCGGCGAAAAGAAATCCTTGAATGGGCTTACAAAAAAGAAGGAAGATTTATCCTTGAAGATGATTATGACAGTGAATTTCGTTTTGTCGGCAAGCCTCTTCCCACATTACAGAGCATCGACAACAGGAACCGGGTGATTTATATCAACACTTTTTCAAAGACCCTTTCCCCTTCATTCCGAATTAGTTATATGGTTTTGCCGGAAAATCTTGCGCTGGAATTCGGAAAAAAACTGAATTTCTATTCCTGTCAGGTCTCTAGTTTTGAGCAGTTTACACTGGCGAGATTTATTGAAAGTGGAAATTATGAAAAGCACATCAATAAGATGAAAAATTATTACAGAAGTCTTCGGAATAACCTGATGTCATCTTTTCAAAAATCAGTATTGTCGAAAATCTCTAGGATTCGCGAAGAAAATTCCGGGCTGCACTTTCTTCTGTGTCTTGAAAAAGGAATTGATGCGAAAAGTTTGCAGGAAGAATGGCGAAAACAGGGGATAAACATTCCTCTTTTGTCAGAATATTTTTATGGGGAAAATAAAAATCCTGAGATAGAAACTACTTTTGTAGTAAACTACTCAGGACTTCCCCGTGATAAAATCAGCGAGATTGTGGCTCAGATGGCACAGATGAACGCGGATAATAGTTTTCCATCTGTGTGATTCTGCGTTTATCTGCGTCTAATTTCATTTTTTCATCTTAGCAAATGCTTCGACATCCATGTCGTGACGAGAATTTCCTTGCGGAAATTCTCGCGGACAACTTGCTTTGCGCCGCCTCCTTGCGGCAGATTTATCGTTTCAAAAGGGCTGCGAAGGGGTTATATGACATTCCGTCGTCCGAACCGAAGTTGCGGTTTCCGCCGTTTCGCGGGCGGTCGTTTGCAAAGGCCGGCTTTTTGTCGCCTGATGCACTTCCGCTGCCCTTCTTTACGACTACCACTCGCTTTTTGCCCTCGTTGGTCTGGCCTAGGCGGGTGTGCGCGTCGCTCTTTAATGAAAGGCTGATTCGCATTCGGTCTTTGTCCAGGGCGATGATTGTGAATTCTTTTACATCGCCGACTTTGATAACGTCCATTGGATCTGAGACAAATGAATCGCTGAGTTCTGAGACATGAATCAAAGCTGTCTCGTGCAAACCGATGTCAACGAAAGCACCGAAGTCAACTACGTTTTTGATTTTGCCTGTGACTTTCATGCCCACGGTCAAATCCTCGAACTTAACGACGCCTTTCTGCATGATTGGAGCAGGGTATCCGTCGCGTGGGTCACGGTTCGGCTTTCCAAGCTCTTCGATGATGTCGTTCAGCGTTGTCTCACCGATGTTGTATTTTTCGATGAGGGCTTTCTTTGTCTCTGCCGGGACCTGCTTTCCGCTTTTTACGAAATCCAGAACTTCACGGGCAACGTCATAGTTCTCCGGGTGAACCCAAGTGTTATCCAGAGGGTCAGAGCTTTCGGCGATTTTCAAGAATCCCGCACACTGCTCAAAGGCTTTAGGTCCAAGCCCCGGAACTTTTTTAAGCTCTTCACGGCTGGTGATTTTGCCGTTTGCGTCCCGGTAAGCGACGATTTTCTTTGCTGTGCTCATGTTGATGCCGGAAACATACTTTAAGAGCATGTAGCTTGCTGTGTTAAGGTTTACGCCGACCTGGTTAACGACAGAGCCGACTACTTCATCAAGCTGCTCGGCGAGTTTTTTCTGATTTACATCGTGCTGATAAAGGCCGACACCGATAGCCTTCGGGTCGATTTTTACAAGCTCTGCAAGAGGATCCTGCAGGCGGCGGCCCATTGAGATTGCTCCACGGATTGTAAGGTCAAGCTCAGGGAATTCTTCTGTTGCAACTGGGCTTGCAGAGTAAACAGATGCGCCTGATTCGTCAACGACTGTGTATTTTACGTCTGAATCAGCATAGTTTTCGCTGATAACTTTTGAAACCAAAGCCTGAACTTCGGGCGAGCCAGTTCCGTTTCCGACTGCAACAACCTGAATGTCGTATTTGTCGATAGCTTCATTAAGAAGATTATAAGCCTCGTCTGCCTGCTGAACCTGATAAATCTTGAAGTAGCCAAGGTATTTTCCAGTTTCGTCCAAAGCGGCACATTTTGTACCCGTTCTGATACCAGGGTCGATTCCCAAAACACGGCTTCCCTTGATTGGCTGGGTCATCAGAAGGTTTTTGAGGTTCTCGCTGAAAAGCTCGATTCCGTGGTCGTCAGCTTCGTCTGTCTCATCACTTCGGATTTCGCGGACGACTGCCGGAGAAAGAAGGCGAACCAATCCGTCCTCGATAGCTTCTTTGTGATATTTGTTTGAGATTTTTACCTTTTTCTGGAGCAATGCTACTGCATCATCAACAGGAACATCGATTGTAACGCTCAAGGCACCCTCTCGCTCAGCACGGTTGATTGCCAGGATTCTGTGCGGCTTAACCTGATTTAGAGGCTCTGAGTAATCCCAGTACATTTTGTAGGTTGATGTGTTCTCAACGACAGTTGCATCCTGTCCTTCTGGAACGATACCTTTTGTCTGGATTGAGCCTGCGCTCATATAAAGGTCGTGAACATCTGAGCGGTTTTCTGTGTCCTGGCTCGTTCGCTCAGCGATAATGTCCTCGGCCCCGGCGATTGCGTCTTTTGCGCTCTCAACATTGAGGGCTGAGTCTTCGTTGTCAGTTTTGATGTATTTTTCGGCCTCAGCTTCAACTGCAGCGTCGTCGTTCTGACCAATGATGAAATCTGCCAGCCCTTCCAGTCCCTTTTCGGCTGCCACCATACCCCGGGTCTTCTTCTTCTTTTTGAATGGTGCCCACAAATCCTCAAGCTCTGTGAGGGTTTTTGCGTTCATTGCGGCGTTGTAAAGGGATTCTGTGAGTTTTCCCTGACCAAAAATGCCACGAACAATTTCAAGGCGGCGTTCTTCAAGATTTTTATATGATTTGAACAAGTGGTCGCAGTCTGTAACCTGGACTTCGTTCAAGTTGTCATGCTTTTCTTTTCGGTAACGAGAAATGAAAGGGATTGTACATCCTTCATTCACCAGAGAGATAACTGCGCTGACCTGAGAAACACGAATGTTAAGCTCTTCAGCGATTTTTTTCATGATTTCGACTTCGTTTACAACGAGAGCGTCGATTGATTCCTGTGTAAATTCCATAGTGCTGATATTTTATCGAAAATCATCAGCTTGGGCAAACGAAAAAAAAGCTGCCCTTTGTTGAAAATCATCAACTTAAAGGACAGCCTCTTATCAAGCTAAGTTAGTTTGATTAGTTTGCAGCAGGTGCTTCAACTTCAGCAGCTGGCTCTGCAACAGCAGGTGCCTCTTCTGCGGCTGGAGCTTCTGCAGCAGGTGCCTCAACGGCAGCTGGCTCTTCTGCTTTTGGAGCAGCTTTAGCTGTTGAGCCACAGCTCATTGCAACCATTGCGAAAGCAATAACAGATGAAATTGCGAAAATTTTTGCAGTCTTTTTCATTTAGAATCCCCTTAAATTAAAGATTTATTTAAGTATTCTAAAGAATTCGATTCATTTAATCAATACTTGCTTTCAAAAAAACGGAAGATAAAGCTGAGTCCAATTATTAATCGTCAAAATTGTAATAGCCGGCTTCAAAAATATCATCATCACTCATGTAGAGCTTTAGATTCTTTCTGGCTTCATCGAATTTGTAGCGCATTAGAGACTTGGCCTTGTCGCTGGTCATCTGGTAGATTTTCTCCAGAAGACGGGGCCGCATGTCTGCCTCAATCCCCTGCTGCCCCAGTGAATTTGAAAAGACAAAGACATACAACATGACTCCGTTTTTCATTCGCTGCATGATTAAAATGGCATCCGTTGCAAAATGAAGGCCATTGATGTTAATCAGTATTTTTGGAACCTTTTCGTAAAGTTGAATATCAACTGTGCTTTCAAAAGTACATGAAAAATGGCTAAGGCTGACATCAAGCACGCTGCCCTTGATTTGCCCGTGTTTTGTCACAATGCTGACCTTGCTTCGAGTATCACAAATGGCACGGATATTTTTACGGCGGCCACAAGCCTGATTTGCGTACATAACCTTATCAATCAGGGCAAAATTCTTGGCCTTTTGATATTCAAGGGAAATACAACCGCATTGAATTCCGACATCGAAGAGATAGTATTTTTCCAGCCTCTTTTTTTCCTCATCACTCTGTCTTTTTGCGTAAAGCACGCCAATCAGTATTCTTCCGGCGTATTTTTGCTGCAATTCCTTAATGTATCTTTCCCACCTTACGCCTTTCACCTGTGCATCAATATAGAAGAAAAGTATGGAATCAGTGAATGTCTCGATAATAACCTCAACCTTTGCCTTTAAGGGACAGTAACGGTCATCACCAATAATGTAGGTCTCATAACCCCGGGCCATAAAGTCTTCAAGGTAGGTTTCTGGAAGAAGGGTGACATCTGGAACTATGAAAAAGGTTTTTCTACCTTCAATGATATGCTCTTTTTGCTCATCATTCATACACGGCCTCCTTATTGTAAGTCCTCGAAAGTCTTTCCGCTATAATGCAGAATCAAGCCTATGGTCTTTGCGGCGGTCAAAAGCAAGTCCAGGTCAGAATATTGCCATTGTCGGTTTTCATCTTCGGTGCCGGTCATTTCTGCCCTTAGGATTCCGAAACGCTCCTCACGATAAGAAATCTCGCAAATGCAGCTTGCCGTAATCTGCTGAGATTCGCACAATTCAAAAAGCTCCATGTGCTTTGCCTGGAAGAGGTTTTTCCTGTCGGAAATGTAAAGGACTCCTGTGAGTTTGTTGATACTCTTTGAAATAAGTTCCTGAGGAATTGGCAGAAAATGCTGGTTTTTCGAGAGCTGGTGAATTTTTTGAAAGAAGAGCTTTTCATTACTTTGAATGCAGATATGGTCTATTTCAAAGTAGGAGCTGATGAAATTTATAAGGCTGGTGATTCCCTGAGCCAGATTGTCGCTTTCAGTCAGGAATTTAAAAATGTTTGAATGAAGGTTCATTGAGCCAATCAGGCGTTTTTTCTCGTCTTTGGGGATGATGTTCTCGTGCTTTTCAGGAAGGTAAATGATGAAGCAGTTACGCCCCTTTGTTTTTCCCCGGTAAAGGGCCTTTGCGGAACAGGTCAAGAGGTCGTCGAGATTGGAGCCGTTTTCTGGGTATCTGGCTATTCCAATGGTGACGGTAAGAGTCTGCCGGTCAATTTCTGGAATGGAAATTTCGTTGATTTTTACGAGAATCGTGTGGCAGATGCTCCAGATTTCCTCATAATCAACGACATTTTTGAGAATCAGGGAAAATTCGTCCCCTTCGTTTCTGGCCAGAACTCCCTTGTATTGAACTATCCCAGTGATTTTTTCAGCAACATCATAGAGAACTTTTTTTCCGACATCCAGACCAAAAGCATCCGTTATGTAAGTGAAATTATCAACGTCAATTACCACATAAGAAAAAGGAGTTTCTTTGCCTACAAGGTGAGAAGCGTAAGCCGAAAGAGTCTCCTGCGTGTATGCACCGGATACCGAATCGATTTTGACTTCGTTATCCCTAAAAAAATTATCCATTTGAATTCAATTATACACCAGCTTTTTCTATCTTTAAAATGATTTTTGATTTTTTAGAGAAAAAAAATAGGGATGTTCAAAAAGAATGAAGGCAGGCCTGAAGCTGGCCGAAATCACCGCATTTAGGGTGATTTTAAATTCGACCAGGCTCACCAGCCTTACTCATCAAACTTTTCTAGCATCCCTCTGCTGGAAAAAGTCAGCTTATTTTTTGCTTCCAGAAAGAGTGATTGTCGCTACAGTCGGAGCCTTTCCTCCTGCGATAGCACATTCACCGTTTCCATCGCGTCCATAAAGAACCACGCGGATTTTTGCAGTCTCACCTTTTTTGATAAGGAAAGGAGTGTCCAGCTCATAAGTTTTCTTTAGAGAGCGAACCTGGCGTGACTCATCAACGACAAGCTCGGTTTTCTTTGAGCCAGAAATTCCCTGAATAAGAACTGCGACATTGCTGGTACCGTGGTTTCCGAATGCGGCATCAATTTTTGTGATTTCAAGACTCTCAACGGCAGTAACCGGGAAATCAACATAAAGGGTGTCTTTTCCGGCGATTGTTCCAGAATATCCAGTGTAAGTGATTCCACCTTTTGCAAAATCAGCATTAATCTTTGAGCCGTTGTATACCCAGTTTCCAGGTGAAGGAATGGCCTTATTTGCCTTTGCGACAAGAGGATTGTCAGAAGCACCTTCGAGACTTTTGCTGGCATCGAGGCTTGTGAGCCATGAAAGACCAACAGCGTTTGGATCCGGCTTAGAAACATGCAGTTTGAATTCTGCAGAAGCGGCTTTTTCGTCCTTTGCAGTTGCCTTTACGATAATGTCCTTATCTTCGGCAAGTTCTGCGGCCGTAAGGAAACCTGTCTGGTCAATAGTGGCGGCTGTAGGATCAGAAACGGTCCATTCATAGTCAGCATTTGTCGGGCGTGGAGGATTGATTTTTGCGTAGAACTGAAGGCTCTTTCGACCGTAAACCATTTCAGCATTGTCTTCTGAAGAAATGGCGATTGAAGAAACCGGCGTGAATTCTGCAGCACGATCAGACTCAACAACGATTTTTGAGATAGTTGTTTTTGTTGTTGCCGTGATTGTAATTGTTGAAGCCCCCTCGTAAACAACATATGCCTTTTCTGCGAATTTTGTGGCAGAACCTGTGTTGAAGTCGTAGAAAGCAGCTCCCTGTTTTTCTGATTTGATTGTACCGTTTCCACCAAGGCAGCCAGTTACGCTTACTACAGACTTTCCTTTTACAGGGAAAGTGATTTTCTGTCCTGGGTAGCCCACAAGTTTGTCGCCTTCAACGGCAAAACCGTCGAGAACGACATCTTTGTTCTGTGTTGTGTCGCTGAAAGTGTAAACCGTTCTGCTGACATTTTCTTCGCCAGAAAGGAGTGATTTTGAAGAATCTTTTGAAACTTTCCATCCATGTGAAGAAGCAAGTTTTTTGACATCCCAGTAGTTTTCCAGGTCTTTCTTGTATTTGAGGGTCGCAAGGTCATAGTAGCGGTTGAGAATTGTCTCACGGCCGCTGAATTCGTTTGCGACAGCTGCGTCTGAGAGAATGTCTTTTCGTCCGTCAACTTTTGCTCCGATGGCATCAGCTGTTTTTCGGTCGATTTTCCAGCCTATGATTGTCTCAGGAATTCCATGGGCTGTGAGAGCCTTGCCCTTCCAGAGAGAAGCCTCTATGTCTCCATTTACGGTGTTGTTTACGAAAGCAACCTGATTGTAATATCCAGAATTCCATGGAGTGCGGGCCAGATAAGTGGTCTCACCTTCCTGGGTGGCAATGCTCGAATTGAAGATGACCAGACCTTTTGAGGCCTTGTTGCCCTTATCCATTCGAGGTGCGCCAATGTAGCTTGTCGGGTCATTGTGGAATTTGTCATAGAGCGAAACAAGCTCACATTCTTCAAACAAAGCGACTTTTCCGCTTGCTTCCATCCAGATAAAGTCTGTGTCGCCTTCAACATAGCATTTGTAGAACCATGCTTTTCCTGTCATGCGGAGGGTGTCCTGATATGACTTGAAAGCACAGTTGTAAGCCGCGAGTTTTCCGGTTGAGTCGAAGCCGATTGTCTCAGCCTGACCGTTGTTGACTTTCTTCTCGCTTCGAAGGAAGGTGTTGTGAACAGTGAGATTTTCGAGGGTAAGGTTTCCTGTGCCCTCAAACTCAAATACACAGCGAGCCTTCTGGCCTGTGGTGCGGTCACAGCGGAGCAAATCGCCATTATTGTCGATTGAGATTACTACATCTTCGCCATATTTTGCTTCTGTACAACCCGAAATCGTGATGTCAGCGGAACCGTTGTAATAAAGAGCCTCGTTGTAAGTACCTTTGGGCAAGTTGATTGTAAAAGTTCCCTTGCTGATTCCAATTGTGTCCAAGGCATCCTGAATTTTTGAGAAGGTCTGCGTCTTTATGCCAGTTCCAGAAAGAGTGATTTCCGTAACATTCGTCTTGTTACAGCCTGCAAAAAAAGCACAGGCGGAGACAAGAAGAGCAATGATTTTTTTCATTAAATTTTCCTCCAGTCTAATGAATTAAACTATTGTAAATCTACTTTGTCAAAAAAGGAAGAGGAATAGAAAGAGAAATTTGATTTTCGCTGACAAATATAAGATACTAGACAATATATGAACAGCGGATTATCAAAGCGAAAGGCATTTCTCCAGTCACAAAAAAATCAGGGGCACAGAATCACTTTCGGCTTTGCCGGCATCGCTGATTTCCGTTCTTTCATAGGCCAGGAATACATCGCCGGAATGTTAAAGGCGGCCTCAGACTACGACCTCAACTTCATCAATTTTGCAGGGGCAATAAAATATTCTTTTTTTGACGACATTGACTTTATCGCCCGCTATTTCAAAACCTTCCGTTTTATGAAAAAGCCCCTGATTGACGGACTTGTTACATGGACATCATCTTTTTGTGAGCTTACTGATGTAAAAAGGGTTGAAGACACCTTCAATTCAATAAAACCGCTGCCTATGGTTGACATAGGCTACCTGGATCTGCCCGGAATTCCATCAGTCAGAATCGACAACGAGTATTCAATTTCAATATTGATGAAACACCTTGTCATTGACCATAAGTACAGGAAATTTGCCTTCATCGGAAGCGAGACTTCCAGCCCCCATTTGGAAAGGCTCAAGTGCTACGGCCAGGAGCTGCAAAAATATGGAATTCAGGAACTGGAGAATTCAGTTTTTCTTCTAAAAGAAATGAATTCCGCTGACATTGCGGCCGCCGTAAACAAAATGCTTTCCTGCCACGACATAAGGGACAAAAAAGAAATCCACTGCATAGTCACTCCCAGCGACCTAATCGCCTCTTCCGTAATTGAAGAGCTGGACAAGCACGGTATTTCCGTTCCAAAAGACGTGGCCGTCACTGGCTTCAACAATCAGTACAGCGGAGTCTTTGCCCGCTCACCAGTCACCACAATGAACCTGGAGTATTTCAAGCGGGGCTATGCCGCCGTGGAGCTTCTTATTGACAGAATCATGGCTCCCAAGGAACATTTCGACACCCTGCTCGTTCCGACATCACTTTTGATAAGACAATCCTGCGGCTGCTTTGAACAAAGCATTCTCGAAGCGGCTGAAGCTATTTCCAACTCAGAAGAGCCGGCTTTCTCTCTCTCCACAAAAGAGGATTTTCGCCCTTTCATTTTGGAAAAACTCAGGCAAATTTTCCCGAACCTTAATAAAAATAAACTTCTGACACTTGCGGATTCAATTTTTGACGACATCCAGGGGCAGAAAAAAGAAAGCGAAATTCTGCGTTACTTTCAGAGCCTTTTGCAGGACTTGAGGAAGGAAGGGCTTTTCGTGAACAGCGAAGTCCAGCAAAAATTAACCCTTTTAAGGAAAACAATTCTTTCTTTTCTCCCCGACCCGCAAAAAAATCAGATGGAAAATATCTTTCATCAGTTACGAATTCTGGCTTCTGTTTTCATTGAATATGACACGATAGCCCCAAGAGAAGACAGCTATCTGATGAATACTCTGTCACAAATAGCAATCAACTTTGCATCGGCAAAAAGCGGCAGGCAAATTCAGGATGTCTTGCGTTATCAGCTTGGGGAAATGGGAATTCCGGGCATTATCCTTTCCCTCAGCGAGAACATGACCAGCGATTTGGGAAGCACAAGCCTTGAGCTGATTCTTCCAGAACCGCCGGCAGACATTCAGAAGAAACTTCCCTTCAAGATTACGGATCCGGCCTTCATTCCGAAGTTCTTTTTTCCACAGGGCAGAAGATACTCTTTTATGGTAGAAATTCTTCATCACGAAGACAAATATTTTGGTTTTACCTTTCTCGAAATAGGAAACCCAAACATTTCAATTTACGACACGGTACGCACCCTGCTTTCAAACGCCCTGAACACGGTTTATTTAAGGGAGGGCAGGTCAAAAAAACGGACAATGCTTCTGACTGGCGAAGAACTTAAAGGAATTCTGAATTTGTCGGAAGATGATTCAAGTGAAGTCCATAACGGGCTCAAAGCCAGTGAAATTACAGGCTACCTTCTGGAACATTTAAGCGAGATGACAGATTTGGACAAAATGGCCCGGGAACTGTCAGTTAGCAAAAGTCATTTGGTAAGAAGGGCAAAAGAGCTGACCGGCTACACAATCCAGACCATGCACGAAAAACTGAAAATCGAACAGGCAAAAAAACTGCTTCAGGTCGAATCCCTAAAACTGGGAGAAATCGCAAGCAGGCTGGGCTTCCAAAACCAGAACTATTTTTCAAGTGTCTTCAAAAAAAACACAGGAATGTCGCCAAGGGCATGGGCAAAGAGATATTTGCACTAAAGACGAAGTCCATGTCAAATTATTGAACAAACACTGAAAATTCTTTAAGATAGAAACAAGATGAACGATTTAATAACAAATTTTATAGAAAAAAATACAATAGATGCACTAAACAACTTAATTTCAACAAACGATTCTGGAGAAATTACAGCTTCGGCTGCGACGGTCGCCTCAATTTTCGGTAGCGGCTTCGACATTTCTTCCGAAGACAGCGTAAAAAAGCTAATCACTTCTTTCAAAAAGAACCTCTCCCTGCTCATTCAAAAGACTTGGGTAGACAGCGCAGATGTTTCCCTCAAAGAAGAAATTCTTGTCAAACTCGAAAAATATTGCTTAGCCATCGAAGAGAACAAATGGGCCGAAGTTTTCACTTCATTCACCAAAATTCTGGACGAAGTTATTTACCTCATGTTTGGCTCAATGGCAAAAAGTGACGATTTCGCTGAATATGCCCTCCGCATTGACCCGGAATTTGGAATTTTCTGGTGGTATGTAAAAAGCCTGCCAGAGTCAAATGAATGGTCAAACGAAAAAAACAAGGCTGTCATGCTGATTGCCATGTTCTTCCTTGCAAATTATTAAAAAAAGGGGAAAGCCTTCCCCTCGGCTGCAATGGCTTCGCCATTTCCGCCTACCCCTTCTGCGGGGTATCCCCGCAACGCCCCATTGGAGGCTCATATGAATCTTTCTGAAATTTGTGACAAACTCCGTGCCGGAAGTGACACGCTTGCCCTTCAAACAGCAAGCCAGAAAAACATTGCTCTTTCGGCCGTAATTTCTTCAATCGAAAAAAATCGCACTGCAATTCTGGCCGCAAACGCCGAGGATGTCGCCCTTGCCCGCTCAAAGGGCATGACGGAAGCCCTCGTTGACCGGCTTTCACTCAATGACAAGCGGATAGACGGTCTTATCGACTCAATCAAAATAATTATTTCCCAGACAGACCCCATCGGAGAAGAAACAGCCGGCTGGAAAACTCCCGCCGGAATGACTATCCGACAGGTTCGAGTTCCCCTTGGAGTCGTCGCAATCATCTACGAAAGCCGCCCAAATGTCACGGTAGACGCCTTCGCCCTTGCCTACAAGAGCGGAAACGCAATTTTGCTCCGAGGCTCATCAAGCGCATTGAAATCAAACAGGGCAATCGTGGCCGCAATCAAGGAAGGCCTTGAAAGTTCAGAGGCACAGGGCTTCGGTGTAGTCGATTCAATCGAACTTGCTCCCTGCGAAAGCCATGAGGAAGTCGAGGAAATTCTTACGGCCGTTGGCAAAATCGATGTGGCTCTTCCCCGGGGCAGCGCAAAACTGATTAATATGGTAGTCCAGACGGCAAAAGTTCCTGTAATCGAGACAGGAGCCGGAATCTGCCACCTCTATGTCGATGAAAGCGGCGACCTGGAAATGGCAGAAAACATAGCATGGAACGCAAAAACCCAGCGGCCCGGAGTCTGCAACGCAATCGAGTGCATTCTGGTTCACGAAAAAGTAGCGGAAAAATTCCTGCCCCGTCTGGCAAAAAGATTTGCCGGCAAAGTGGAAATTCGCGCGGACGAAAAAGCCTTTGAAATCTGTGAAAACCTGTGCAAATCTGTGGATTGTAAAATTGTTCCAGCCCAAGATTCTGACTTCGGTTTTGAATTCCTGGATTTAATCTGTGCAGTCAAAGTCGTGGCCGATGTAAACGAAGCAATTTCATACATCAACAGCCACAACACCAAACATTCAGAAAGCATCATCACAGAAAGCAGGGCAAATGCAAGACTTTTCCAGGCCAAAGTGGACGCGGCATGTGTTTACGTAAACTGCTCAACCCGCTTCACAGACGGCGGTGAATTCGGTTTTGGTGCGGAGCTTGGAATCTCAACGCAGAAACTCCATGCCCGCGGACCAATGGGAATCAAAGCCCTCACAACCACAAAATATTTGATTGACGGCGACGGCCAGGTTCGCTAGCCGTGGTTGCCATGTGGCAGGACATCAAAAAATATTTT